>OBMK010002228.1_pt1 | contig 14971 bp, 3 predicted proteins | sample 1539081 | NCBI WGS metagenome assembly OBMK01 (sample SAMEA3355528, study PRJEB22509) | marine metagenome | biome: marine; feature: river plume; material: water | place: USA | collected 2010-08-07 | depth 0.5 m | reverse complement strand
TTGAAGATAACTTTATTACAACTACCACAGGCAATTTATTATTAGGAGCAACTGGCAATGTTGTTGCTGATACAAATAATGTTTCTATTACTAACGATCTAACAGTTAGTGGAGTAACAACACTAGACGATACTACAATTAATTCAACCCTAACACATGTAGGTGATAATGTACAAACAGGAAATTTGGCTATTGGTGGCAGTTTGGATATCGACAGTATCAATATTGATACTAATGTTATTACTACTTCCGCAGTAGATACTGACCTTGATTTAAGATCAACAAACAGAATATATGTACCAACTGCAAACGTAGAAGTAACTAATAATACCACTGTTAGTGGTGTCACAGACCTACGTACAACGTCTCTAAGCGGTGGTTTAACACATGTAGGTACTAGAACAATAACCAACGAAGAAACACGCTTAAAGGGCTTTATATACGAACGAAATGTAAATCACTGGAGAAATGTTGGTGCTATTGACGGATATAGTTTTGCTGTATATAACGGTATAACATATAATGCAGGAGGCAATGTTCCTCAGATTACTATTGGCGGAGCCACATATATTCAAGGCGCTCTAGTCGATGTTGACGGCTCTGATTTTTATTTTACAATTCAAAAATCTGGTGATACTGAAGTTGTAAGTATTCCTTCACAATATACACAGGTTGGTAATTTAGATGTTACCGGACAAGTTGACTTCCAAGGAGATGTACAACTTACCGATGTTAATATTAGTGACAATGTTATTACAACAACTATAGGTAATAATAATTTAGATTTACGTGCTTCAGGCACAGGCGAAGTTCTTATCGACGGCACCAACATGCGAGTTACACAAGACTTATTTGCCGCTAGTATAGCAACTAATGATATTTCAATTAACCAATCATTAGTACTTGATGAGCTTGTTATAACTGATAGTAATATTGAAATTAATGAAAACTATATTAGTACTAAAGTATCTAATAGTGATTTACAATTACGTGCTACAGGTGATGTTACAGTAGCATCAAATAATGTTATACTTTCACAGAACTTAACAGTTAACGGTACAACTGCTCTTGCTAATACAAATATTACAGGAACACTTACACACGTTGGTGATAGAATACAAACAGGAGATTACAATCTTACTGGTAATTTAAATATTAGTTCTCTTGCTACAGATAGAGCTTTCCAATTTGATGATGTAAAGATAGAAGGCAATGTATTACAAACTACTTTATCTAACAGTAATTTAGATTTACGAGCCGCTGGCACAGGCGAAATATTATTTAATGAAGACCTACATATTGATAAAAATTTAAATATAGGTTCATTTAATGTTGATGCTGTTGCAGTAGACGATAATGTTTCATTAGAAGTTATTGAATTAAGTACAGACGTACAATTCTTTGATAATGTTATTACAACTACTAATTCAAATAGTGATTTAGAATTACGTACAAATGGTACAGGTAGTGTATACCTTCAAGAACTAGGTATTTTAGATAACAATATATCAACTGTTAATTCAGCAATTACTTTTGCACCAACAGAAAACTTAAACATTACATCTACTACTGCTCTACTAATACCAAGAGGAACATCAGCTCAACGTATACTAGATACAGGAAGCATATTAGATGGTGGTTCAGCTGATAATAATTCATCTATACTAAGTAGCGGCACAGCGTCAACTGTATTTGATTCTGAATCAACTATATACGATTCAGGCGCATCAATAATAGCAGACCAAGGAACTCCTGGAGCAATACGTTTTAATACTGACGATAATTTGTTTGAAGGAACTACACAAAATACAGTAACATTTAATGGTGTTTATTCTTCCGATAGATTAACTAGTGTACTTGCACATCCTACAAATGATACTATATTGTTTACTGCAAATAGTGTAAGCTCTGGTGTTATAGATAGCACAGGAATTACATTAAACGGCTTACAAGTAGACGATGTGTTTATTAACGATTCAACAATTACTACAAACGTTTCTAATAGTGATTTAGAATTAGCACGTAACGGAAGCGGAGAAGTAATACTAAACAATATATCAATTGTTGGAAATACTATTAAAAATAATACTAACAAAGGTGTTGTTAATTTAGTAAGTTCAGGATTTGGTTATACTAAATTTACTGGTACGAGTGGTGTAGTTATTCCGTTTGGTGGCACAGCAACACAGCCTGATCCAGCAACAAATCCAATACCAGTAGGTGACACAAGATACAACACTGACACTCAAATACTTGAAACTTGGGACGGCAACACGTACCTTACTTCAATGGGTCCTAACCCACCAATTACTCCAACAGAGTTTAACGACTTGCTTTTGGAATATACCATTATCTTTGGGTAACAAAGCCCTTTTATCTTAAACGTATAAATACTATTAATGCAAAGCAAGACCATTGTGGACCAACATATCTGCAAGCTGAGCAGGACTAACTGTGGTTATCCGGCAAAGAGCGCGAGCTGAAAATTAGGGTAGAGGGACAGGATCCCCGTATTGAGGAGAAAAGATGAGCGCCATCGGTCGTATTAGCGGTCCGCTCTTAAAGTCGAACTTGATTCGTAATGGAATCGATTTAGCTTTTGAGACGGATTTATTATATCTTGATGTAAACAATCAACGCATCGGTATCAAAAACGCAACACCTCAATACGAGTTAGACGTCACAGGTACAACACGTACTACAAATTTAATAGTTACAAATAGAGCAGACATTGGTGATATCAATGTACTAGGTAATACTATTTGGAGCGACAACCAATACCTATACTTAGGTACAGTAGACAACATTGTTTACAACAACAAATTACGTGTAGATGATATTGACGTTGAAGGCAACGTTATTAGCACAAACACATCAAATTCAAACTTAGAATTACGTCCAAACGGAACAGGTGAAGTACATGTTTATTCAAACATGGAAGTGGACGGAAACATACATGCTACTGGAAATATTACAGCAGATGGAAATATTGTACTTGGTGACGCAGACACTGACAGCATTACTTTCAATGCAGATGTAGCATCAAATATTATACCAGATTTAGATAATACTTACAATTTAGGTTACAAAGGTACAGAGTATACACAAACTGCTGGCAACTTTACATTAGGTGATATTACAATTACTATTAGTGGAGGTACTGGAACACTTAACGTACCTGCAAGTGGCACTGCTTGGGCAGATGACGTTGTTAACACTACAGCAAATATTTCAGATAGTTTACTATTAGCATTACAATCTACATCAGGAACATTACACAAAGTTACAACTACTAGTGTTTGGACTGGTTCAAGACAAGCATCAGTATCAGCACCTAGTATTTTAGACGGAACTTACAACGTAGTTCAAGTTAACCTTGGTGCAAAACGTTGGGCTGATGTTTGGGTAGACAATATTGTAACTAATGGTATTAATACTGGAACTATTGTTGTTGACGGAGTTGACTTAACACTACGCCAAGGTAACATTTTTTATGTTGCAGAAAATGGCGATGATACACATACAGGAACGCATCAACAAGATCCTTTTGCAAGTATCAGTAAAGCACTTAGTGTTTCAAGTTCAGGAGATACAATCCATGTATATCCAGGTATATACACAGAACTATTTCCATTAACTGTTCCAGTAGGAGTTGCAGTTAAAGGTCAAGGCATACGTGGCGTAACAGTAAAACCAACAACAGCAACACGCTACAATGATGCATTTTTACTTAATGGCCAAACAACTATTGAAGATTTAACAGTTAGTGATTTTTATAGTGGCGGAGCATTCCATGACACAACAGCGGCAAGCGCAGGATCTGCAACTTTAAATGTTGGAACCGCACCATTTGCACACGCATACGTAAGCGGTGGAACAATAACATTTGGCGGCAACGACTATGCAATTAGTAATGCTGTATATACTCACGGAACTGGGCAATTAGTAATTACACACGCAGGACCAGATGCAGGCGTAGGAACAAGTACATTTATTAAAGGTATTGTGTTTAGTTGTAATGACGATACTAGAATTTTTCCAGACAACGGTTATGCTTTCCGTTATGCAACAGATTATGCAGCACTTAGTCGTTCACCATATATTAAAAATATATCAGTAATTACAAAAGGTAGCGTAACAAGCGCCTTAGATCCAAGAGGATTTGACGCAGGCGATGCAGGTAAAGGTGCGTATATTGACGGTGCATATGGCACAGCAAGCACAGTAAACACAGCAATGTTATTTCACTCAGCAACATTTATTGTACCTGGTGTTGATGCAATGGTGTTAACTAATGGCGCAAGAGTTGAGTGGCTAAACAGTTTCACTTACTTTGCTAATCGTTCATTGTACGCATACGATAGTAAAGCTGGACGTAGATATACAGGTAAATCAAAAGTAACACTAGCAGGTGTTACAGGAACATTTGCCCAAGGTAACACACTTACAATTACATCTGCAGATGCATCAACTGTACTTACAGGAACAATTGATAGCGTTGACGGCAATGATGTTTACGTACAAGGATACTTAGACTTAGGTGGGTTTGACCTAACACCTCAAAGTATTACAGACGGTACAGCAACAGCAACAAGCATTACAAGTTTTGACTTACGTGAGTTTGGTGCAGAAGTTAGAATGATTGGTAGTGCAAGTATATACGGAAACTTTGGTCTTGTTGGCGATGGTCCGGGTGTTATTGTATATGCTATTGGACACAACTTAGCATATATTGGCAACGGTAAAGAAGTAACAAATGAAACCGGTTCAGTTATACAATCAAACGAAGTTGTTGATACGAACGGTGCAAAAGTTCGTTATAATTCAGTTGATCATAAAGGCGACTTTAGAGTCGGCGACTTATTTTACATTAATCAAGAAACTGGTGCTGTTGAATTTACAGTTAGCGATTTCCAAATACAAACAGATAACGGTGTAACATTTACTACTGGATCTGACACTACATTTATTGATGGTTCGAAAGTTGAAACTGGTGATTGGCGCATAAGCGATAATCTTATTGAAACACTTTCTTTAGATTCAAACTTCCAAGCTGCAAGCGGCGAAATAAACTTAAATTCAAATGTTAATATCGATGGCGCATTAGATGTTACTGGTAACGTAACAATCGGCGGCAACATTACAATTGGTGACGAAGCAACAGACACAATACAAATTATAGCAGGTATTGATAGTGATATTAGACCAAAAGCTGGTAGCACATATAATTTAGGTTCTGAAACTAAGTCCTGGAAAAATTTATATATTAACGAAGTTAATGTTGATGATATACAAATACGTGAAAATTATATTACGACTACTGTAAGTGATTCAGATTTAGAATTACGTGCTAATGGCACTGGCGAAATACTTGTACCAAATAATAATGTACAGATAGATAATAACTTAACAGTAAGTGGCATTACTAATTTACAAGATACAAATATTACAGGTACACTAACATATATTGGTAATACTGTACAAACTGGTGATACGTCCATTACAGGTAATGTATCTATAACGCAAGATTTAGATGTTACTGGATCCGCACAGTTTGAAGAAATTCTTGTAGACGATAACTTTATTACAACTACTACAAGCGATGCAGACTTAGAACTACGTGCTAGTGGCACTGGTGAAATACGTATACCTAACAATGATGTAGAGATTACAAACGACCTAACAGTTGACAATAATATCAATGCTAACAACTTAACACTAACTGGATTAATTACATCGGATAGTTTAACAACTGGCAATATATTAATTAACGACAATTATATTGAAACAACACAAACAAACAGTGATTTAGACTTACGTGCTAACGGTACTGGTACAGTAATTGTTCCAAATAACGATGTTGAATTTGATCAAAACTTTGATATTGCAGGCACTTCCACATTAACTGATGTTGTAATACAAGGTAATGTTACACAGATAGGTAATACTACACAAACTGGCAACATAGCATTAACTGGTGATTACGGAGTAACTGGTAGTGTAACAATATCAAGTACAGCACAATTTGAAAACATTAAAATTGAAGATAACATTATTACAACTACAGATAGTAATAGTGATTTAGATTTACGTGCTACAGGGTACGGAGATATTGTAGTACCTTCAAATGATGTTGTTATTAGTAATGATTTATATGTTACTGGAACAATAAGCGTTGGCGACATTAATAGCGCAGGAACTATTACAGCTAATAGATTTAGTACTGGCGACATACTAATTGACGACAATGTTATTAAGACTACACTTTCAAATTCAGATTTAGAATTACGTGCTAATGGCACAGGTGATGTAATTGTTCCAAGTAACGATGTTATTTTATCGCAACAGCTGACAGTTAACGGTTCTACTACACTATCAGACACTAATATTAATGGCACAGTTACACACGTAGGTGATGTAAATCAAATTGGTGACATTAATTTAACTGGCAACTTAGATGTTACAGGCGAAGTTATCATTAGTGCTAGTGTTATACAGTTTGAAGAAATTGAGTTAAGTGGAAATAGAATAACTACTACAGATTCTAATGCAGATTTAGAATTACGTGCTAATGGCACTGGTAGAATTTTTATTCCAAATAACGATGTTGAAATTACAAATAATTTAAGAGTTAACGGCTCTATTATAGTTTCAGACATTGCTAGTACAGGCAATATTACCGCAGATACATTTAGTACAGGCGATATATTAATTGACGATAACTTTATTACTACAACAACATCAAATAGTAATTTAGAATTAAGAACATCTGGAACAGGCTCAGTTATCATTGATACCTTTGCTATTAACGGATCAACAATTACAACAACTGGTGATTTAAATATTAATCCCGGAAGTGAAATAGTAAACATTAATGCAACAGGCGGCCTAAAGTTACCATCGGGTACTACAGCAGAACGCCCAGCAGACTTACCAGGTTACGTTCGCTTCAATTCAGACTTAAATAGATTTGAAGGTTACAACGGAACAAACTGGGTTAATTTAAAAGGCGTTGAAGACTTAGACGGCAATACAAAAGTTACAGCAGAACTAACTGAAGGTCTAAACGATCAAAGAATTAGATTTTATGTTGACAATAATGTTATTGTAACAGTAGATCAAAATAAAATTGAAGCACCAAGAATTGATGTAGACGATATTAGAATTGACGGTAATGTCATTACTACAACCACTGTAAATAGAGATTTGAGTCTTACAGCTAATGGAACAGGAAGTGTTAAGTTTGATAACTTTGCATTTAAAGATAGTACTATTACTAACTTTGTTAATGATAGTGTTACACAGTTTTCAAGTACCGGAGACGGCTACGTTAAGTTTGGCGGAACATATGGAGTTGTAATACCAGTAGGATCTAGTGGTGACAGACCACCAATTAACTTTAGTGATTTAGGCCAAATGAGATTTAATTCAGACGATAGTCGTGTTGAGATTTGGGACGGAACAAACTGGGTATCGGTTGCAGGTAGTGCATCAGGTATTACAAGAAATGACGCAGAAGAAATTGCACTATCAACAGTGCTAGTATTAGGATAAAGACATGGCAACTACATTTAAAAACAAAGTAGTAACACAAATAGGAACAGCTACCCAAGAAGTTCTTGCTACTGATGACAACAAGCGTATTACTGTTGTAGGATTCAGTTTAGCAAACTTAACTGACGGTGTAGTACTACTTGATGTTACATTGCGTGATGAAGATAGCGCAACAGGATATTATGCAAAAGAATTAATTTTACCACCCAATACAAGTTTACGTGTATTGAACGGTGGTGAAAAATTGATTTTAACACCAAACAATAACTTGTACGTAAGGTCAAATGTTGACAATAGCATTGACGCTATATTAAGTACAGTAGAAATTGTTTAAGGAGATATAAAATGGCATCAACACATTATGTAGGACAAACCCCAGGTATATCCGAACTATTAGGCGAAGGACAACCGAGATATTTTTATGCATTGCGTAGAACAGAAAACGGCACATTATTCTTTGCTAAGATTGATCAGTTGAAAGATACTGATACAGTTACAGTAAACAATCCTGGAGCATCAGCAGATGACTTTACAGAGTTTGAATACGGAGTTGACTTTTTTGATGGACGTATTGAATTAGATCATAGTCGTCCATATGATAATTTACAATGGGATCAATACCGTTGGGACAATAAAAACGCATATTATTATGTAAACGAACAGGGTGAATTGGTAGTAAGAATTAACCAAGCATACCAATATGAAGCTTCGCAAGTTGTTAACGGAGCAGGCGCTGGAAATAATAATGGCGGCAACGGATACTAATAAATACGTAAAAGAAATATAGGAACCGCAAGAAATGGCTGAATTTAAAATAAGTAGACTACGTTTTTCCTGGGTAGGGGAATGGGCAAACACCAAAGTATTCAATAAGGATGAAATTGTACAATATGAAGGTAAAGCATATGTATGCTTAATACCGCATACTTCCGCAGGCTTTTATGCTGACTTAGGAGACATTGAACCCAAATGGGAATTGATGATGACTGGTCAAACTTGGAAAGGTCCTTGGACACAATTTGCCGTATATAGTTTAGATAACATTGTAATTTTTGGTGGTATTGTTTATAAGTGTAACACAGCGCACGTAGCAGGAGCGGTTCTTGATACAGATGTTGAAAAGTGGGACGTTTATGCAGAATCTAAAACTTGGCAAAGTGAATGGACTTCGGACACACAGTACGGTGTTGGCGATATTATACAATACGGTGCATCAGCATACGAATGTATTATTTCACACACGTCAGCAGAAACAGACCTAGAAGGTTTAGAAGCAGACTATGTAGGCTTAGATAGTACATTAGTTAAATGGAAACTTGTTAAAGAAGGTGTACAATGGCGTGGCGCATACAATGTAGACAGTGAAGATAGTGCGCAAATTAGATATAAATTAAACGATCTTGTAAAATATGGACCTAGTGTTTATAAGTGTATCGAAGGACATGCTCCAGCAATAACTCAGCCACAGGATTACGGACTGTATACAAGTTCAGCAATTACTCCACTTACTGGTAATGGCAGTGACTTCTTTAAAAAGGAACTAACTGTTAGAGGAGTTAGATTAGTAGCTGCAGGTGATGTAGGTTCGCAAGAAGCTGTTCCAGATGCATTCATCGAAAAAGTAGCACAGATGTTTAGACTATTGATTGATCAAAACGGTGCAGGTATTAATGTTGCATCTCAAGAAACTTTAATCAATACACTAAGTGGTGCCGCAGGAACTTATCATACAGCCTTAGGCCCAACACTACAACGAATAGCACGTGGTGCTGGTAATGACTACTCAACAAACTTCTTAGATGACGAAGGTATTGTATTTTGGAATTTATCACCATTATTTGATAGCCATGTTTCTAACGATATGGTATGGTACTTAAATTCAACAGGTGTAATTGGCACAGGCGATACTGATGCAGGAGAAGTGTTAGAACACGTCATGCATACAATTCACATGCATGGATTAGATGCAACAGCATTAAAAATATATCCAGAAATAAGTGCAGACTGGGCAACTGGTCCATTGTTCCTAGCAATGAAAGAAGCATACGATGGCGGCTTTTGGGATCCAGCAGGATATGCTATAGACTGGGAAACAGACCCAGAACAGTTTCCTGTAGCAGCTAAAGAGTATCTATACTTACTAAACTTTGCTATGTTTGAATATACAGAGTTATGGGAAGGTGGAAGTTTATCTCCTGAATGGTCAGATCTTATGCGCGATCAAGCAGGCATTCTTGCTAATAACCCATTAGGTTATGCATTACATAATACATATATTGCTCCAGTAGTTAGTAAGCCTTCACTTGCAACTATTAGAAACATGTTCCAAGACGGAGACAGTGGTGATCCAACAGTAGCAGGACCATCAGGATACATTGTAGAAGCTAATATTGCACTTGGTACACTACAAGATACATTCAATAGTGCATATTGGGAACTATGGGTTCCAGGACTAGATTTTGATGGTGTGTACGATGCTAACGCAATTTATCAACCTGGAGACATTGTCCTTTACGGTGGTTACTTATATCAAAGTTTAGTTATTAACAACATTAATAATAAACCGTCCTTTAATTCAGAAGACTCTACAGACCAGTGGGAATTAGTTAATCAAGCATATGATGTAACTGGTGCTTGGTCAGGTGCAACAGCATATAGAGTTGGTAGTGTAGTAACATACGGTGGAGATCTTTATGTTGCTATTACTGACAGTACAGGTAGAGCACCAGGTGATTTTGAAATTGATGCACCGTATCAAACTGAAGGTTCATCAGGAACAACAATAAAATTACAAACACAAGATTCAGCTAATCCATTAGCTATTACAGTAGGCATGTCAGTCATAGGCGAAGGCTTTGGACAAGGACAGACTGTACAATCAGTTGAAACTGATGGCGTAACTACAACAGTTATATTAAGCGAAGAGCCAGATGGTACTATTACAGATAATGCCATACTAACATTTGTTGGTACTAATTGGGTATACTGGGAATTAATGATTCCAGGATTTAATTGGGAAGGTAAATGGGCAACTGATACATTATACAATCAAGACGATGTTGCATATTATGGAAACGCAACATATGTATGTACTAGAGAACATACATCAGCATTAGTTAATAGACCAGATTATGATTTACAAAATAATTATTGGACATTGTACTTACAACATGATAAAACTAACTCACTAACACAAAAAGGTGAGATAATAATTCAATCAGGCGGAGAAAAAACTGCCTTAGCAATTGGTGAACAAACAAACGTGTTAAAGGTTGTTGGCGATTTACCATCCTGGACAGAAACCGATTTTACTCCAAATGTGTATTACATTGCTACCAATGGTGTTGATTCACCAGACAGAGGAACGACAGCAGATACAGCCTGGAAAACAGTTAAGTATGCATGTGATCTTGTAGCAGAGGGCACACGCAAGCCAAACGAAAAAGCATTACTTGAAGCAAACAAAGATTGGGTTATTGCAGAAACATACTACTGGTTCTTGTATCAACAAAATACACAAGAACAGCCATTTGATGCATCAGTAGACTTTAGCGAATATTCGACTAGACGTGATTTACAATATACATTTGATGGTGTAGTAACTGACTTAGCTCGTGGACAAAATGCAAGAACTGTGCAGAACGCACTAACATATTTTGACTTAGAAAGTACTAATCAATATGCTAACGAAACTGTTGCACAGCAAGCAGAATATTATTCAGTTACAATAGCACAACTATTTGTTAATATACAATTTGCTTTAACAAATACAGCACCAGCAATAAACTATCAGCAACTTGAAGTTGATAGACTGGGCCGTGATTTAGATTATGGAATTAAGACACAGTATTTTAATAATGCTTTAACTATTGAAGCTGATACAATTACTACTGTGAATATGTTAGAAAAAATTATTAGAGAGCCGTTAGAAGCTGGCTCGCCTGATAGTATTCCACCAGCAAACCAAGGTGCATATACAACTATTAATCTTAAATCAGGAACATACGAAGAAATACTACCTATTGTGCTTCCAGAAAGATGTGCGCTTAACGGTGACGAACTACGTGGAGCAGCTGTTAAACCAGCAAACATAATTAACACGCTATGTACAAGAACATTTGGATTTATTAATCAGTTTATTGTTGGCTCAACAGTTAACATGGAAAACAATACTAAGGTACAATTTGTGTCATTAAATCCAGTTGATGAAATTAGTACAAAAATTGGCGGCAACAATATTGTACAAGGTACTACATATTATGTAATTGGTAGTAGTATTACTGAAACATCATTTAGTGTATCTGCAGAACCAGATGGTGAAGCTGTTGAACTAACAACTAACATTGGCTATATGTATGTATACGGCGGCAACGCATTGAACGATATGTTCTATGTACAGAACGCAACAGGTATTCGTAATATGACACTAACAGGTCTATTAGGAACACTAACACCACAGAATCAATACGAAACAAGACGTCCAACGGGCGGAGCATATGTTAGTTTAGATCCTGGAACAGGACCAACTGATACAAGATCATGGATTACTTTAAGATCTCCATATATCCAAAACGTAACAAACTTTGGTCAAGGGTGTACTGGACTTAAAATTGATAGTACTTTACACAATGGCGGTAACACTTCTATTGTTTGTAACGACTTTACACAGATTATATCAGATGGTATTGGTGTATGGTGTACAGGCGGTAACTCACTAGTTGAGTGCGTTTCTGTGTTCTCATACTATAACTATGCAGGTTACTTTGCTGAAGATGGCGGACGTATACGTGCTACTAACGGTAACTCATCTTACGGTCAGTATGGTTGTATTGCTGAAGGATTTGATGATGCTGAAATTCCAGCAACAGGTAATGTTAATAACAGAGAAAATCAAGCACTTGCTATTGTAGGACCAGTAGGCCCAGAAGCTGAAATACTAAAAATACAAATGAATCATGCAGGTGAAGAATATTATACTAAAGCAACTAATTTAATGCGACATAGTAATAATCTAGTAGAAACAAGCGTTTGGAATACAGACGGCAATCTTAACATTACTAGAGCAAATACTACACCATTTGAAAATGAAGGTGCTTGGAGAATTGAAGGTATTACTAGTTTGTCAGATACGAGTTACTTCTGGCAAGATATAGCAATTTCACCACAAGGTAGAACATATACTAACGTGCCAGGCACAAACATTGACGGTTCGGGTGTTGATGCAACATTTGATGTAACAGTGTTTAGTGACAGATACGAAGTAGCAGTTAACAACGGCGGTAGCGGTTATGTTGTTGGAAACGAAATAGAGATTAGTGGCATAAACTTTGGCGCACAACCATTAACTAATGATATTGTTGTAACAGTTACTAACCTTTCTATTACAGCAATTTTAACAGTATCACACATAGGTACAGTTCCAGAAGGAAGTGCATTACAATATACTTCAAGCATATATGCTAAAAAGTCTACAGCATCATACTTTGATATGTATGCAGAGTTTACTGGATTTGATGCAAGAACATCGGTTGTAAGATTTAATTTTGACACAGGAATAATATCAGCAATTGCACAGTCTGATAATGGGATTGTGTCAGATACATTTAAAGCAGAATTTGTGTCAGATGGATGGTACAGAATTTCTTATACATATTGGGACGAAACAGCTCAAAATACATCATTGCGCTTTAAAGTATATCCTAGAGGCATTGACGGCATTACAGGAACAACAAACTTTTACGGCGCACAGTTACAACAAGGTCCATTAACATTCTTCTTAGAATCAATAGGTGATAGACCATCAGCATATGCTAATGTTAATATTAATGGTGCTGGCAGTGGCGCACAAATTGTTGCTGACGAATTAAGAAGTGGCGGAATTTATCAAACACGTATTTTAGAAAGCAGAGCATTTACTCAAGGCGGACTTGGATTTAAATTCCAATCAAACAACGCACAATCAGGTGATAACGAACAAATAACTCTTGCAGGATCAGAAGTTGCTACACCAGCAGAATATGAAAACATGAGATTGTTTGTTAATAGTGGACTTGGAGCAGGACAGTATGGCATTATATCAAGATATGACGAAACTCTAAAGAAAGCATACGTATTAAAAGAATCATTTAATAGTTTAGAAATACTATCTACTAATAGTGTTAATGATAGGTTTACATTATCATCAGATGCAGACTTCCACACAGTGTATACTGGACAGCGTATTAGATTTACGCCAACATATTTTGATATTGATGTTGAATCAACAGCACAGGATAGTATACAAGTATTAGGTACACTTGGTGATTTGAACAACTATATATATGTTACAAGTACAGAAAAATTACGTGTTAATCAAAAAATTAACTTTACTGGAACAACATTTGGCGGAGTAATTACAAATTTTGATTACTATATTATAACTATTGTTGATGGCACAACTATACAAATTTCTACAACACAAGGTGGCGGCGTATGGCCGATGTCAAATGTAAATATTGAAGATCCGCAAGGAGCTCCAATTGTGCTTACTACTGAAACAGCACCGTATACATTAAACTATCCATCAGGCACAAGTTACTTAACAGGAACTAGTACAGCTGATATGGAGATTGCATATCCTATACAGTTTACAGGAACTAGCTTAGGTGATGTTGTGTTAGGCGACATATACTACATACATGAAATTTACAATGGCACACAATTTTCTATATCAACAAATATAAATGAATTTGATGCTACAGCCACTGACGCAACACTTAATGCAATTACAATAGCTGATACTTCAACACTAGTACCATTAAATCCTGTTGTATTTAAAACAGGCGTCCTTGGCGGATTAGTAGAAAAACAACAATATTGGATCAACAGTATTATTGACGGAACAGACTTTACTGTTTCAGATACAATAGCTACAACAAACGCAACAGAAACTGAAGCTATATCAAACCTAATTACAGTAACTAGTACAGCAGGATTTGTTGCTGGATCTCCAGTTATATTGTCAGGAAATACTTTTGGTGGCATTACAAATGATCAAGTGTATTATGTTCAGGTTGTTAACGATGCAACATCCTTTACAATTAGTTTAACACCATCAGGATCAGCTGTACCTTTATTACAAGCAACAGGTGATGTTATTGTTAGAACAGTTTCTAATACAGTAGCGTTAACAACAGCAACAGGTACAATGGGTAGTGTGTCTCCAGGAGTTAAAGAAACAGTGGGTGCCGGCGGTGGCGCTACAATGGAAACACAGTTTTATACTGAAACATTTGGTGGTGTGAGTGCTAACAATTCTTACTATGTACTTGAAAAATTTGAAACAGTACCAACAGTAACATATGCACAAGCAGGCAATTGGTCACTTGCTACTTCAAACTGGCAAAATGAAACATTACAACTTGAAATTGATGCAAGT
>OBMK010002223.1_pt1 | contig 14986 bp, 31 predicted proteins | sample 1539081 | NCBI WGS metagenome assembly OBMK01 (sample SAMEA3355528, study PRJEB22509) | marine metagenome | biome: marine; feature: river plume; material: water | place: USA | collected 2010-08-07 | depth 0.5 m | reverse complement strand
CATGCGCATCAAACACTCAACTCTTCGAAGTAACTCATGTGATCTGTGAAAGTGATTCTACGATCGACGTATGGTCTTCTAACGCTTTCGTTCGGACTGACATTCAAATCACACCTGATAGCATCCACTTCTTCGAAGCAATCGGTGAGTTCAACAAAATGATTAAGACTGAATCTATCGACTACACAAATGTACTTGACATTACTGACAGCACTTTAACCATTCAACAACCCGACCAAGTAACCACATACTTGCTGTTCGACTTACAAAACCACTACGAGTAAGCCTTGATAATATAATAAAGAAATAAAGACTATGAAACATTACTTAGACCTTACAACTGACGAACTACGTGCACTATACATTGTAATACCGCACGACCACCCTTTCGAATGCTTAAAGGAAACTGTTGCGAAAATGGAGCGCTTCCTTGAAATTGCTAAGCAAGCTGAAAAGCACCCAGAGGTTTGGGGAGAGGACGCTTTTATTAAATAGCGGAACTCTTTTGCTATACACCGGCCTGATGCTGAAATAACATCGGAAGAGTAGACTCCGCCCTACACAAAGGTTTTTTAGTGCTATACACGGTTGCAGTGGCCTCACCAAAAGTGCGACGATAGCCTACTACTATATTTACTTAATTAGCTATTGTCACCTTTTTCGTTTACAACATTTTTTTTTAGGTACACAGAGGAGTGGCTTAATACCTACGACTATTTTTTTTTAAGTAAATGAAGTACCTACTTTTGTTTTACAAAACTAATACGGATCGGTATCGATAATATATGTGTAACAAGAAAACAAATTACTATGACTGAAATGAAATTATACATGCAACGCTGCGAGGAAATGCGGAAACAAGCGATGGCTGAGCGACACGCTGAGGCAACTGACGAATTCGGATTTTGCAGTGGCACCACTTATAAAGAGTGGAAGACTAAAACCGGTATGAAGGGTGTTAGCCGTAAGGGTAAAACTTTCTCTCACACTAAACTCTGGGACTACCGTGGATAAGTTATATTTATGTGCCTATGGTGACGAGTCTTTCGTTGTCTACGCTTCGAGTTTGGAGCAAGCACACCAAAAAGCTAATGGGTTAAACCTTAGCGTTGTTAGAGAACTGAATAAAAACGAATACGAAGGATTATGAGAATATACCAATTATACACTTATTGCCGAGAGGTAATTGAGAAATACCCAGCACTGCGGGATGATGTTATGCGTCACTTTGCTTTAGCGGAAATGGAATGTGAAGACGACTGTTCTAGTGAAGAACACGAAGTTGAGTTGTCACTCACCGATATCAATGACTTGGTAGCGGACTACGAAATGCAAATGGGATTACAAAAGTAATACGATAGCGTGTCGATAATATAAATGAATAAAAAAAACAACTACTATGAAATTGTACCACATTACTAAACAAGGAACACTACACTTCCAACTTAAAAACGGCCGCTTAGCTGCGGTGTACCCATCAACCGGCTATGTACGGGTTGCGCACTCTCTCGACGGCTTCGTTGAAAACCGATTCAGAGTTGGTTTACTCAATCGCTTCAATAAAGCGGTTGAAAACGGCAACCCAGGTAACATTACCATGTGGCCGATTAACAAGCGCATTAAAACGAAAACTATGCACCAGATACATAGAGATTTGTACTACAAAGCCAGCTGGTCTGACGAAGTTTACAAATACCCTAACAAAGTGTACTACGAAATGGAGTCCTCTAATTGCGAGCTATTCCCTAACGATATAGTTAAGTTAATGGATATACTAACTGCTTTCGAAGCGAAAAACTGTTAATACTATGATAAATGTTCAATACCAATATATGGAGAAAGGCGAATTAGTAACCGGTAACTTTATAATCAGCGATGAAGATGAAAAAAACACTTAAGATAGGCGATAAAGTATGGTGGCGCGGTGGCTTCGGTTCAGAACCGGCTAAACTAGCAACCGTAGAAATGATAGAAATTACCGGCGGTTATAAGTACGGCGAGCAAGTTGACGAGGTCAGCTGGAGTGAGGTATACGACCGCAATGTTGTGGTGTGTTTCTCCGACTACGATCACTGGGCTTATGGCGAACAAATTAAAAGAATAAGATAATGACAAATATAACTGCGATAGAGGTCTCGTTGGAGGCATTGGAAAAAGAGTGTCAAGCACACGACTTTAAATTCATGGAAAACCCTTGGCGTCATCGTCATTGGTTTAATGAATACGACCGTCGAGCGAAGATATTTACACTACTTGAGCGTCTAGGTCATAGTAGTAAAGCGATCGAAGTGTACAATACTTACGCTCCGGACTTTGCTAAGAGACCTCTGTCGAGCAGTTATTACTAATACAAAACTAACACGAGCAAGTATCGATAATATACTTGTAACAAAAACAAACTACTATGATATGCAAATGCGGTACACGAGAAGTACACCCAATCCGCGTTAAGTACGGCTACACCAACTGTGTGTCGTGCTCTAACACTGAGCGGTACGGTTGTGCACCAATCACTAATCACAAGACAGGTAACGAAATACAAATTATGTCTCAATCCCAAGCGGCAGCGATCGCAAAGTCGTCGCGTCGTAAAGGCTACGGTACATGCTTAAGGTAACATTATGAACGAAGAACAGTACTGGAATAACCTATCCGCGCACTACGAGCGATTAAACAACTACTATGAAGACGAAGATTATGATTAACAAAGAAGAATACACAGGAATTATAGAGTCAATAGCTAGCTATATGGAAGGCCACTTGTACGATACCGTGGCTTGGCAAACCGACCATCTTGATTTTGACACCGACGATGAGTTCAACGAAATGCATTCATTTGTCATGCTTGAAGTTCTTAAAGAGCTTACAAAACTAGCACGAACAGCGAACGATAATACAATAAACGAATAACAAATGACAACAATTAAAAATACCTTCGAGCGTCAGCTACACGAAAAGTTCGGCGTAAACGTTATGTCAACGATGGGTACATCTTCAGCCTTATTAGCTGACGGTGCTAACGGCACTGATTACCTTGATTACTACGATACCAACGATGGTTGGATATTCGGCGTGCACCCTGAATTGCAAGCGTTTATTGACGCACACGGTTGGGAATGTGAGTGGCAAAACAGTGAAGTGCTTGACTTGTATCCTAGTCACGACTGGACGAGCGACTTCAGCGAAGCGCAACTTGTATCTCACTGGAATGCAATGTGTGACTACATAACTGCACCGCAAGACCACATATACGCTAATGACGATGAAGCTTTCGAAATGTTACAACTGACTATACGTCAGACGGTTGCAGCGAGCAAAAACGATCGCTACAACTTTGACGACAAATGGCTAACACTTGATGGCTACGGCAATCCTATGTCGTTCAACGACCTTACGCAGTACATCGATGTACCTGAGCTCGAAGAGTATTTAATTGCACACGCACTAATTTAAAACTATATACTATGCAAAGATTATCACTTTACGAACGTCTTAACCCTGACGTAAAAGCAAAACTAATTGCTAACCAGCTAGACTACGAGTTTACCGTAGGCATGGTAATAGCTAAGCTAGATTCAACACTATTTTGGGACGAACTAACCGTTCGCGACATATCAAACCTAGTTGTATTCAGCGATAGCGACATGCCTATTGACGCTACCACCATGCTGCGCGGCGATTCAAACCTTATTCAACCACAAAACGAAGTAATATAATGGAAACTAAATTTACACCAACAAACCCAGAAGAATTAGTAGGCTTTGATAGCGTACTTGAAGAATTCAACACAATTAACGACTCTGCTTATGTTTTTACCAACAGCTATAGCTCAAACTATGACGTATATGTAGGAAGTGAGTCTACCGCCGACGGCTACGAAATATGGATAATTAACGTTGATAACGAAGGCCCTATTATAGGTGAAAACGTATACTACTACGAACCAAGAGCTTATGATATATTCAACCACATTGGCGGAGGCTGGCGCGACGATTTAATTGTGTACACTGAGCTTGGCCTTGACGAGATTGAAGATTACATGATCGGCGAACTATGCACGAATTACGATAACTACTTAAACGAACTAGAAGATGCAGAGTAAACAAGAAATGCCTAAATGGTTTGACGGCCAAGTATACAGCGAGGGTGACACCGTATCAAATCCTTTTACAGGACACAGCGTTGAGCTAACCGCTGAAGAGCTGAGTATGTACGACCTTATTATGGGTGCACAAATGCTAAACCAGTGGGACGTCATGCAGAAAGGCCTAGGCTGGTTCCGTCGTGAGAATGCTGAAGCATATATGGTACTGCTTGATTAACCTTTAACACCAAAGAGAAGAATAACCATGAACTACACAAACAGATACGGAGACGTTTACACATTCACTAAACAAGATGATGGTAGTGTCCTTTGGGAAGGGAACTTCAAGCATTGCAGATTTGGCTGGCCTAATGTATACAAACGTGCTTATGAGCAGTATTGTAAAGATGTAGGTTCTCAAGGTGGTCATCCAATGCACATTGAAAGTTTCAAAGAGCAGGTACATGAGATGTTATACAACGAGAATCATGAGTATGTAGGCACTGGACCTATATGTGCTCAGTATGGACACTTAGTCTACTCAGACACTAAGAATGTCGGTATGGTTGATCCAAGCGGAGGACCTCACCTCAGTACTCATACAAATTTAGGAGAACGCTTTGACAGTGAAGAGTTAAAGGGATTGTGTATCAGTTCATTCAAAAGAGTTGATACGGGATACTTGATTGAAACGTATGGAGAGTTTGACCATTTAAAAGAACGAACTGACGATTAACCTTTAACACCAAAGAGAGATGAAAGACCGTCATGACTTTGTGTTGTACTATTCCGACCTTTGGTTGGAGGAATGGTTACAACAAAAAAATAAAGCTACAAAACCAACACGAGAACAAATCGATAATATAACAAATAAAAACAAATAACTATGAAATTTAATTTACAACCACAATCATTCGTAAAGTCAAACATTAGTGCAACTGTTAACGTTGACTCCGAAGCGATCTTGTCTGCTGACTACAACTACGGTAACGAAGCTTTAACACTTACTTTTACTAACGGGAGCAAGTACGAATACACTCGTGTACCGCGCTTTACATTCCACGGCTTACAAGAGTCTGCGAGTAAAGGTAAATTCATCAACAACTATGTCATCAACACGTTTAGCTTTAAGCGTGTATAATGACTGAAGACGAGATGAATAGGCTGGCTTCGATCATTGTTGATAAAATGTTCGAACGCCAAGACGAACTCGACGAAGAGTTTATGACTGAGTGGCAAACTCAAATTCTTGTACAAACCGAAATGCCAAACAAGCAAGACGAGCTTAAACGCTTAGAAGAAATGCTTAGTAAAGCTATCGATGACGAAGAGTTTGAGCTTGCTGCGACCATACACCAAAAAATAACTAAACTTAAAAGCAAATAATTATGAATATTAAACCAATGCTCGCATACAAAGCAGGTATCAAGCCTATAGATTTTTCAGAGCAAGTGTATATTCAACCAAAGCTTGACGGCGTACGTTGTTTATTTACTAAAGACGGCGCGTTCTCACGTACCGGTAAACAATTTATGAACGTTAAACATATTGAAAATGAATTACAACCACTATTCAATGACTACCCAAATCTTATCCTTGACGGCGAACTATACAACCACGCCCTCAAAAACGATTTCGAGAAAATCATTTCGCTCGTCAGAAAGCAAAAGCCTAATCCTTTTGACCGGAGTGAAGCGTACGAATTTGTAGAGTTTCACTGGTACGACATTATTGACGACAACAACGATATATTGTTTATTGATCGCAGTAAGTTTATCCATGAGTTATTACGTGACTTCTTTCCCGGCGCAGATGCACACCACGTGTTTCCACTCGTAACGTTGCGTGTTGATTCACTCGACAAAGCACGTGCTATACACGACGCTAACCTCGCTGGCGGCTTCGAAGGCTCTATCATTCGTCTTAACAAAGTGTACGAATGCAAGCGCTCTTACAACCTACAAAAGTTCAAAGACTTTAGCGACAAGGAAGCTACGATCATTGACCACGTTGAAGGCAAAGGCAAACGCGCTGGCACACTCGGTAAGTTTATCATGCGTGACGAAGCAGGCATTGAATTCGGCTGCCCACCCGGCAAAGGCTTTACACATGCAGACCTTCGAGCAATACTTGAAAACATTAACCAGTACATTGGCAAAACGGCTACGTTCACTTACTTCGAGCGTACTAAAGCAAATAGCTACCGCCACCCGCAATTTAAAGCAATTAGAAACTATGAATAGAGATAAGCACATATACGAGGGCTGGACAGTTGGTGATTTTATTGACGATCTAAATCCTATATTTAGAATGATTCAAAATCCCAACATACCAACAATAAACGAAAAGTTTAAAACCAAAAACGAATTAATGGATTGGTGCATGGATATGCAACCGTACTACAAAAAACACATACCCGAAGTATTTAATTACTTCGCTAAAGAAGCAGGATTATGAATAGGAATTCAACACAAATCAAAGACCAATTGGTACGCAAAGGTGCATCTGAAGTTATCGAAGAAGCCTTAAAAGCAGGTGTATTCTTTAGCGACGTAGACGAAATGCACAACTGGATTGAGGACAACTTCGACTACAATATGCTAGGTCATACCGATAATGACTACGACGAAGTAATGGATATTATGATGGAAGAGGTACACGACCGTGTGTACGAGTTCTTTAACCAAGTGCAAGCTGGCATTTTAGAAAAAGCTTTTCTTGTGCAAAAAAGTTTAGCGCATGATACGGATCTATAAGCACATCAAGAGGTTGCGTAACTACCTGAGTACGTTGCAAATAGAGTGCATTAATCTCTCTATACAAGCATCACGCACAGGGTGGAACAAGGAACTGCAGAAGTCTATTACTAATAATGCATTGCTAATTCGCAAGTACGAGCGTCGATTGAAACTTATAAAGATGGTATCATGAGGAAACTAATCTATCGCATGTACGAAACCGATCAGCTAACACTCGGCGCTGCAATGCAGTTGCTCGAGTACTTAGACAAAAAAGAACGATGAATATATTTTACCTAAGCCACGATCCTGATGAAGCTGCACGAGTGCAATACAGTAAACACGTAGTCAAGATGATTCTTGAGTCTGCACAGTTGTTATGCACAGCGCACCACGAGTTGGGTAACCACGATGTACCATACAAGGCGACACATAAAAACCATCCGTCAGCTATCTGGGCGCGTTCTAACGACCTCGCCTACCTCTGGCTATATGAACATATGATTGCACTCGGAAACGAGTACACGCGACGTTATGGCAAGAAGCACTTGACAATTGAAAAGTGTTACACTACGTTAATGGATTTGCCGCCTGGCATTCCATCTCAAGAATGGCAACAACCACCACAATGCATGCCTGATGAATACAAATCAGAATGCTCGGTTGACGCTTACTGGAACTACTACGAAGCTGAAAAGCATACGGTAGCTAATGCTAACGAAACTAAAATAACTAGATATGCCAACAGCTGTATGTAACCAATACCTAATTAAGATAATGAACGAGCTTGCTCAAAATAGTGATGATCAAGTTATATATGCAACCTTAGGTTCGGAAGAACGCGACGGTAGCTTATAATGATATAATAGTAACAGGCTAATGTCACAGTATGAACGGAATATGAAGTACTTAAATGATAAGCGCATAATATACCGCCGCGATCCAATTACCGACAAGCCTTCAGCTAAATTTGAATGGGGTAACTTTTACGAAACAGGTACGCATGAGTGCTACGCTTTGTTTCAAACTAAAGCTAAAATCAACACATACAAATCGCTGAAGTGGCACTTGTATGTATTGTGGTACCTCAACGACGCATTGGATCAAGACGAATTTATAACATTAACTCAATATCTTTGCTCTAAAGAAAATGGTTTTGTTACCTTTAACGTCTCTAATGCACTTATTGAAAGTATGGTATACGATGTATCTATGCAAGACCTCGAACGCCCACCCGCTAACAAAGTTAGAAAAATTATATTTAAAGACAATTGCGGGTTGTCGCTTAGTGAAAAGCTAAGTATCGTGGGCAGCATGGTAGGAAAGCAAAAGCTATCCGAGGCGGAAATATATGACGCTATGTTATTTATGCACGATGCTGGTGAAAAGCTCACCATAAAATCAATTGCAGGGCGATTGGGGTGTTCTACTAGAACTATCCATCGCAATATGAGTACGGAACTTAAAAAAGAAAAGCAACTGCTTAACCAAGAACTATAATGAAAAAATACAACATACAAAATTATGTAAGGTACAAAAACGATTTAGAGACGGTACTCTTGCGTAATGAAAATTTAGAGTGGGGCGATATGTCACGCGATCAACTTGTAGCGCAATTTATGCCATTGGTTGAGAACTTAGCGAGAAAGTTTTCTACATCAGACCAAGCTTCTGGCGTTATGAGTATAAATGATTTAATACAGGAAGGCAACTTTGGCTTAGTCGCTGCTGTTGACAAGATCAGCTGGGATAAGATAATTGATTCTGAAGACCCTGAAAAAACAATTAAGTCATTCCTATCTAAAAGAATAAAGGGAGCGATACGTCGCGCTATTGATATTAATAGAGGCGACGTACGTATCCCCGAGCATAAGCTTAATGAGATACGAAAGAACCCTGGCGATGAGGCTATGGTTGCTTTGTTTTTCAACAGCGTGTTCTCAAGCATCGATGCGTTTAATGCCGATGACGAAAACCCTATATTCCAAATAGCCGACAACACCGAGCCATATAATATCGGCTTGATGAATTCGTATTTGTTGGGTTTGATGCGTGAGCATTTAACACCAGTGCAATATGATGTATTGCGCTTATCTTACGGTTTAGACGAAGCTAAAATGCCGGCAATGCAGATCGCTAATCGCGTAGGCATCAGTGTATCTACAGCTAATGTGCGTATATCGCAGATAAAAAAGGATGCTATTGATATATTAATAGCGAATACCGATTCTTCCCAAGTGCTTGATTTTATGTAAGTTAAGCACTTAATACTAATTAACTAATATGCAATATGCGTAATTATATTAATAACAAACACCACATACCTTATGACCTTAAATGAAAAACTTGCGACTATTCAAACCAAGTTCAAATCCAAAAAGTCGCGTTACAATTCCTTTGGTAAGTACTACTTTCGTAGTGCTGAAGATATCCTAGAAGCTACAAAGCCCTTTCTATTAGAGTTAGGAGTTAGTGTAACAGTCAGTGAGTCTATCATTGCAGCCGAGCCTTTCCCCATTTTGGAAAGCAAAGCTACAGTGACCGACGGCGACGGTGCTATACACGCTACGGCTGTCGTTGGTGTTGACCTCGACCAGAAAGGTATGCAAATGCCTCAAAAGTTTGGTTCAGCATCATCGTACGGAAAAAAGTATGCCCTTGGCAATCTATTCCTTATTGACGACACTCAAGACTCTGATGCTGGCAATGGCCACGGCAAAGATAGCAAACCAAAAGCTAAGATAACCTCATCATCGGATGCTGCATTCACTAAGGCAATGGAGTATGTAAAAGGAGGGGGTAAGTTAGAAGCTATCAAAGCGAAGTATGACTTATCCCCTGACGTTGAGAAACTACTAACAACATTATGATAGACAAAGAAGCGATTGACAAGCTGCGTGAAGACGAACATTACTACGGGAACTTTGGTAAACAATTCCTAAGTAACAGTGACATCTCCACGTTGCTTCGAGATCCATTAGCTCTTGGCAAACCGAGAGAACAAGTACCAGCGTTCTTGGTTGGCGGTTATTTTCACACCGCTATCCTCGAACCAAACAAGCTCAAGAAGTACAAAATTATCGAGTCTTCGACGAGAAACACTAAAAAGTATAAAGAAATCTCTAACGGCGAAATGTGTTTGCTGCAGCATGAGGTTGACCAACTTGAGGTGATGATCGACAAAGTGCTCGCTAACGATGTATGTCGAGGCTTGATCCGGCCGATCGATGGCGAATACGAATTACCAGGTATTACAGAAATCGACGGCATTGCTTGGAAAGGCAAAGCGGATATTATTAACCGTGACGACGGACTAATCGTTGACTTGAAGACAACAGCTAAGCTGGACGACTTCAGATGGTCGGCTTCGAAGTACAACTACGACAGCCAAGCGTATATCTACCAAAAGATATTCGGTTACGATATGGTCTTCGTTGCGATTGATAAGACAACGCACCAAATTGGCATATTCGATTGCTCACCACAATTCATTGAACGTGGTAAAGAAAAAGTCGAACGCGCTATTGAAGCTTACAAGTTATTTTATGACAACCCAGAATTTGAACCAAGAAACTATTTTATTAACCAAACATTATAAGTATGGCATCAATTATTAAAGCAAGTATCAACCTTAACATGATCGACAAATCAAAGATCATTGAAGGAAAGAAGGGTAAGTATTTACCACTAACCATTACGCTCAACGACGAAGTTGACCAGTTTGGTAATCAAGGACCGTTAATCATTGAGCAGTCTAAAGAAGAACGGGAAGCTAAGATGCCGAAGGTTTATTTAGGTAATGCAAAGGTTGTGTGGTCTAACGGTCAAAACGTAGACGCTGCACCCAGAACCGATCAGCCGGGAGGAATGGCACCACCACCACCCAAGCAAGCAGCGCCTGTCGATGATCTACCATTTTAATCATATGTACGAAGAAGATTTTGTAAACATCTCGTACAATAAAGATGGAAAAGTAACCTCAGTAGAGGACTAATATTAATTAAATCCGCAATTTAATATAATGCAGACAATAGAGATCAATGGATTTGTGATTGACAACTTCAATCAGCATGGTCTTGATGAAGGTAAAACGCAGGGGACTTGTCCTCTGTGTTCTTCTACAAGAAAGCCTGAGAATCAGAAGCAAAAATGCGCTTCTTACGATTGGGAACGTGGTCTCGGTACTTGTCATAACTGTGATAAATCATTTCAGTTACACACTTACGAACGCAAAGGCACTTCAGAGAAGACATACGTCAAGCCTGAAGCCTTTGTTGTTCAAGAGGTGGGTAGCAAAGTAGAAGAGTGGTTTAAGACAAGAGGCATATCACGCAAAACGTTACACGAGCTACGTGTTACTGAAGGTAGTGAATATATGCCACAGACCGGTAAAGCCGAGAATGTTATAAAGTTCAATTATTTCATGGGCGACAACTTAATTAATGTTAAGTATCGTGATGGAAGAAAGAACTTTAAATTATATAAGGGTGCTGAGAAAGTATTTTACAATATAGATAGTATTGTAGGTTATGAGTATTGTATCCTTGTAGAAGGAGAAATGGACGTGTTAGCAATGCACGAAGCTGGTATCAGTAATGTAATATCAGTACCTAATGGCGCTACACTTAATACTAACAATTTAGATTACTTAGATGCTTGTATTGATTACTTCGAAGATAAGGAGAAAATCATACTTGCTACTGACTCAGACGAAGCGGGAGTTGCATTACAAACCGAGCTTATTCGTAGATTAGGTTCTGAAGTTTGCTTTTTAGCTACATTTGACGATTGTAAGGATGCTAACGAATATTTAATAAAGCATGGACCAGAAAAACTCGTATCTAGAATTACGAATGCAAAGCCCGTTCCGCTTGAAAACGTCACAACCTTCCGTGATATCGAAGACGAAATCACCGACTTTGTTCGCAACGGCTTTAAGCCCGGCTTTCAGATTGGCCTTAATAACTTCGATAATATCTTCAGTACTTACACTGGGCAGTTTATTACTGTTACAGGCATACCTTCCAGTGGTAAGTCGGATTTTGTAGACCGAATGGTTGTTGGTTACAACCGCAACTATGAATGGAAAACGGCATTTGCCTCACCTGAAAACCAACCAACATATTTACATGCGCATAAGCTAATGCGTAAATGCTGGGGCGGAATGCCAACCGCTGCTGATATATACAGCGATAGATGGAACCAAATAGCTGACCATTGCAATACTAACTTCTTCCATATAGATATGGAGCGCTACACGCTCGAAGCGGTATTAAAAAAAGGTGCTGAGCTAGTAAAGCGTAAAGGCATTAAGTGTTTGGTTATTGACCCGTTTAATAAAGTACGATCGAATGACCAGTCAGGCGATGTTAATGTATATACTCTTGAGTATCTGCAGAAGATAGAAACGTTTGCTAAGAAGTACGACGTGCTTGTTATTGTTGTTGCTCACCCTACTAAGATGTATAAAGATGGAAATGGTAAGATTGAGGAACCAACTATGTACAATATTAAAGGTGGCGGCGAGTGGTACGATGCCTCTTACCACGGCTTACTTGTTCACAGAGACTACGAAGCAAAGACTGTTAAGTGCAAAGTGCTTAAAGTTAAGTTTCAAAACCTCGGCGAGAATGGTGCAGAGGCACATTTCAAATGGCAACCAGACTCTGGTGACTATTTGTCTATAGATAATCCTGCAGATTTACTCGACGCTAAAATGCCCTGGGAATAATGGGCAGTGGATTTGGCAAAAGCAAAGGTAAGAAAACAAACTTTGGCAATTACTACCGCACACCAGAAGAGTACGAAGCAATGGTATGGTGTTTAAAAAACAAAATAGTCGTTGCACCTTTAGCTGCTGATAAAGTAAAGACCAACCCACAAAACTTTTATATTGACATTATTATTCAAGGCCGATTAAGCCGAAGCCCAAATACGTTTGACGCTAAAGAGCTATGGCCACAAATTTATAAATACTACAAATATTATTATGATAAACATCGAAAACCAGTATAAAGCATTAATCCAAGAGCTATTGCTAGCTAAGAAGAAAGATGATCGCACAGGTACTGGAACACGTTCTGTATTCGGCAGAATGCTAACGCATGATATGAGTGAAGGCTTCCCTTTGTTAACTAATAAACGTGTGTACCACAAGATGGCTGTTCACGAACTGCTTTGGATTGCAAACGGGCGCACTGACATGCAATATCTTTGGGATAACGGCGTTACATACTGGAATGCAGATTATAATCGCTCAGGGCGCTCTGATGAGACCCTAGGGCCTGTATACGGCAAACAATGGCGCGACTTCAATGGTGTTGATCAATTGTTCAATGTATTGGACGATGTACGTAACAACCCAGCATCACGGCGTATGGTTGTTAATGCTTGGAATCCTGCAGATATGCCAGATATGGTATTGCCGCCGTGTCATTACGGCTTTCAGCTGTATGTGAATGACGGCGAACTAGATTTAATGTGGCAACAACGTTCAGCTGATGTGTTCTTAGGTTTACCTTACGACATTGCAATGTACGGCTTGCTGCTTGAGATGATCGCTAAAGGCAATAACTTAAAACCCGGCAAGCTAATTGCGCAACTTGGCGACTGCCATTTGTACAACGATCACTTAGAGCAAGCTAGAATATACTTGGCTAGAGTACAACCAGCGCATATGCCTGAGCTTGAACTCGCCAAGGGCATGTATAGCACAATGCACAACGAGGTGATCATTCCGGAGTTTAGCGATATAACCATTAAAAACTACAACCCTAAGCCCGCAATACCAGCACCGCTATCGGTTGGCAAATAAGACAAAATGACATACTATATTTATCACATACCGGGTAAAAAAATAGGCGTAACACGTAATCTTAATAAGAGAGTAACGGAGCAGCAAGGCTACGCTCCAGACGAATACGAAGTTCTATTTACGGGTGAAGATATCGACGAGATATCACAGTTGGAGATAGAACTTCAAAAGTCTTACGGCTATAGAGTTGACACTGAATTATACAAAAACCTTTTTAAACCAAAACAAATGAGAGTAAACATTACCGATCAAACAACAACATTCCCTGTACCATTAAACAAACTAAAAGGTCGTCTTATGGACAACATAGGTTTAAGTTGGGTGACACCGCACGGACATCGCGTTACAATAGACAAGTCGTTAGTAAAGTGGATTGTTGCCAATGCGCTAACATCACGCTTCAACAATGAGCGCTGTTACATTTACAACAAGGCCATGTTTGAATTTGACAAAACTCGCCACAATAGTGTTGTGCATTCAAAAGAAGACTTTGGTGAAGCTATATTTGGCGATATCCGCAGATGGGCAGATGATCGGGGTATATACGCTAAAGGCGATACAAAAACACAATTAATTAAATTATATGAAGAAGCAGGAGAGCTTGCTCAAGCTGTACTTAGGGATGATAACGAGGAGTTTATTGATGCTATTGGTGATTGCGTTGTTGTCCTCACCAACCTTGCCCACCTTGGAGGCGTCCGTATTGAAGATTGCATTGAGTCTGCTTACGCTGAGATCTCTAATAGACGTGGTTCTATGGTCAACGGCTCGTTTGTAAAAATAACCCCAGCCGGCCAGGTATCAGACACGTCATTTTCATCTTATTTAAAATCTAAATCTGCTACATTATGAAACAAAAAGTAATTAACTTTCGCGATCCAGTAGTTGAACGCGTGGTAGATAAGTTTGTTGACCGTTCAGATGTAGGCTTTGAAAAATACGGCGTAACGCTCGAAGACGACACCTCGGATATGCTTGCGTGGCTTAATCACTTACAAGAAGAAATGATGGACGCAGTCTTGTATTTACAAAAAGCCAAAGAAACTTATGAAGCAACGAGCTCCCAGGAGTAATATGAAAAAGAAATATAGCAGAAAGAAAGGACCAGTGAGAGCAAAGAAGGTATCGTATGACGGTATCAACTTTGCCTCAGGGCTTGAAAAGTATATGTACATGGCTTTACGAAAAGCTAAAATAGCAGCATTATATGAAGGAGAAACATTCGAATTGCAACAAGCATTTGATTTCCCATTTGAAAGTTACGAGCGCACGGGGAACGGTAAGGGCGAATTTACTAATAGAGGAAATAAAAAAATCCTTAACATTAAATACACGCCAGACTTTGTAGGT
>OBMK010002220.1_pt1 | contig 14997 bp, 10 predicted proteins | sample 1539081 | NCBI WGS metagenome assembly OBMK01 (sample SAMEA3355528, study PRJEB22509) | marine metagenome | biome: marine; feature: river plume; material: water | place: USA | collected 2010-08-07 | depth 0.5 m | reverse complement strand
GCACTAAAGTCGAAAAAGGATTTTCCGGTGGTAAATTCTTCGCCTACTTTGGTGCAAATAACCCATTGATCGCGGTCGCGCAGAAGCCGACCTATACGCTGTTCGCTGCTGCCGTAGGCGGGCGCTGTGTCGAGAAGGTTAATGCCGCTTTCGCGAGCGAGATCTAACAGCGATTCGATCGCGCGGTCGACGGGCAGCGAAAAGCCGGTGGGGTATTTTACCTCTTGGTTGCGGCCGAATTTAACCGTGCCCAAGCCTAGGCTCGAGACGTCGATGCCTGTGCTGCCGAGTGGTCGTTTTGCTAATGTCATCGAACTTATCCTAATTGATAGCAGTGAAGCGATAGGCGCTACTGCTTAATTTTTTAACGATCCCAGTGGGCTTTGGCGAGTGTTGCCTTGGGGAAAATCTGCGCTAGTGCGTCGAGCGTAGGCGTGCCGTCGCCAGCCTGTTTTGTCACGCTGGCCGCGAGCTCGGCGAGTACGCCGTCGGCGAGCGCAGGGGTAAGAGTGAGCTTGGTTGGCCACGCGGCAATATAGCCGTCTTCGGCAATAAAGAGCGCGCCGTCGGGGCGCGAGCCGTCAGCCATCTTCGCCTCGGCACGGTCGATAGCGAAACAGCCCCACTGTGCGCCGCTTAAGTCTACCCACGGAAACAAGTCAGCAATAAGTCGCTTGGCGCGTTCGATTAATTCGTCGTCGGGTACGCCGACACCAGACTCTGCAATCTCGCCGCCTAAATACCAGACCGGCATTCCGTCGTCCGCTAGGTGCGTGGTGACCGTGAGTTTTGGCGTGAGGCTAAAGTCCTCACCAATGCAATGCGCGAAAACCGAGCCGAGGCCGGCTTTTTTCACCCACACCATATTGAGCGGCCGCAGCTGCGAGGCAGGTTTGCGCATGCCGGCTGCGTCGATTAAGGCCTGATTGCCTTTGCCGGCGCAGAAAATCATGCGCTGTGCGTCGATGCTGACGGTGTCGTTCTCAGCGTCGCGCACAGCCTCACCTATTCCTGTGCCTGCGCGAAGCGTGACAGAGCTAGCGCATCCACTCGCATCGCGCGTAAACCGGATGTCGCGGGGATCTACCTTAAAAATCGACGCTTCATAGCGCGCGCGAAGCACCGAAAGGAGGCTGGGCGTATCGACGGCGAAATCGGGCAGGGCGTAAAGCGAGCCCTCGACCGTTGCCTCGGCGAAGAAGGGAGGAAACTCGTCCCGCGGTACTGCTTGCACACGCCCTTGCAGACTTTTGCTCCCGAAGAAGGCCTTTATTTTTGAGCGGTAGCTGGCGCTAGACCACATGTAATAGCGCTCGCTCAGCACTTCGCAGCTACTTAAGTCGATTTCGCCCGTGCCGTCGAAACACGCGCGCCAGCGTGCCGGCAGGGCGGCAATAGTATTGGCGGCGTCGGTGACCGACCCGCCAAGCGCGTATTTAAGCCCGCCGTGAATAATGCCCTGAGAAGCGAGCGTCTGCGCGGCGCCGAGGCCGTCGGCCTCGAGCAGAATTGCGTTATAGCCCTCGTCGCGCAAGCGGTTGAGCAGCCAAAGGCCGGCAATGCCGCCGCCGAATACGACGATGTCTGTGCTATGGGACGCGGTCATTGTGTGCCTATTCGGGTGGTTAAACGGGGGGTGAATTAATCTGCATTTACGGTAGCGAGCAACAGGCTTTTTTCTGTACGATGCGGGCATAAAGTATATCGACCGCTATGCGGATTTCACAACAGCGCCGCCAAGAGCCGACACGCATGCCAAGAGTCCTTTACTCCCTTCTGTTTATAGTGCTCACGCCGCTTATTTTTGTTCGGCTGTTGGTGCGCTCAGTTAAGGCGCCCGCCTATCGCCGGCGAATAGCCGAGCGCTTTGCGCTGCAGTGGCGGCCCGCCGAGCGCGATTTATCTCAACCGTTACTCTGGATTCATGCCGTCTCGGTTGGCGAAACAGTCGCCGCCGCGCCTTTAGTGCGAGAGCTTCGCCACGACTACCCCGAACACCAAATTCTCATCACCTGCATGACGCCTACCGGCTCCGCGCGTGTCGAGTCGCTTTTCGGTGACACGGTCTTGCATGCGTATCTGCCCTACGATACGGCAGGGGCGATGAAACGGTTTGTGAAGAAATTCGATCCAGCGCTGCTTATTCTCATGGAAACAGAGCTTTGGCCAAACCTTATTCATTACTGCAGCAAAGCTGAGGTGCCCGTTGTTCTCGCCAATGCGCGACTGTCCGCTCGATCGGCGCGCGGCTATAAGCGCTTCGGCGCACTCACTCGGCCCATGCTGCAGCAGCTAGAGCTTGTTGCGGCGCAGTCGCAAGACGACGCCGAGCGGTTAATTTGTGCAGGCGCTAACGCAGACGATGTGCGAGTAACCGGCAGCCTTAAATTTATTGTCGATGTGGATAAGAGCGCACAGTTACCGGCTGGCGTGTTCGACGCCATCGACGACTCAAACCGCGTAGTCATCATCGCGTCGAGTACCCGCGATGGCGAAGAAGAGAAAGTCTTAACTGCCTTTAAACGTGTGCTCGAAAGCCATCCCAACACCGTGCTGCTTCTGGTGCCGCGCCATCCCGAGCGTTTCGATGCCGTTGCGACACTCGTCGGACGGATGGGGCTTAGGCTCGGCAGGCGCAGTAAAAATGACCTGCTCACAGAGGAGATGCAGGTGTATCTTGGCGACTCGATGGGCGAGATGATGAGCTATTACCGGCTCGCGAGCATCGCGTTTGTGGGCGGTAGCCTGGTGAATACCGGCTGCCAAAATGTGCTCGAGCCAGCTGCATTTGGCATTCCGGTGGTGACGGGACCGTCGCAGTTTAATTTTGCAACAATCTGCCGCCAGCTCGAAGCCGAGTCTGCGCTGCGCACCGTAGCCAACGAGAAAGAGCTTGCCGACTTTCTCATCGATCTGATTCCCGATTGGGCGCGCCAAGCCGAGATGGGCCGCCGCGGCAAAGCCTTGGTCGAAGACAATCAGGATTCTCTGCCTGCCCTGTTAAGCCTGTTAGAGCCGCTTCTGGCTGCGCCTTCTAGCGACGCGTGAGATTTTCGGCGCCTGTCGCTGTTACCCGAATATTGTCTTCGATACGGATACCGCCGCTAGGAATCAGCTCGTCTATTAAGGGCCAGTGTAAGGCCTCGCGCGCGTCACCCGTGCGCAGCGGATCAAGCAGCATGGGAATGAAATAGAGACCCGGCTCAACGGTAAACACCATATCCTCGGACAGCATGCGCGTTGTGCGCAGTGCAGGCGAATGCGCCGGCGGCTCGACACGCCCGCCGCTCGCATTACGCTGATGACCCCCAACGTCGTGCACCTGAATTCCCAAAAGATGCCCAACACCGTGCGGCATAAAGGCATGCGCGAGACGACGGTCGATGAGTTCACTTTTAGCGACTTTCGCGATGCCATGTTCGACTAACAGGCTCGCGACGCCGGCAATTGCCTGATCATGGAGTGAAGGGTAAGCGACACCGGGTTTAACGCTTGCGACGATCTCGAGTTCAAGCGCCTCCATGCCTGTGATGAGTGAGTCCATAACAGGGTGGCAATGCTGAGACGGCGTCGTGCGCGTGATATCCGACCCATAGCCATTGACGCGGCTGCCGGCGTCGATCAATAACAGCTGTGCATTCGGCACGCGCGCACGGGATTTGTGCTGGTAATGCAGCACGGCGGCATTGGTGTCGAGTCCGACAATATTGGTGTACGGCGTTTCGTATTCGAGCAGGCTGCAGGCTTGCAAGAACGCGTTGTGAATTTCAAATTCACTACCGCCGCCGAGAAAACATTCAGCCGCGGCCGCATGCCCGACCAACCCTTGCTGATTGGCAAGGCGCAGCTGGTCTATCTCGTATTCGGTTTTTACCGCGCGGGCAAAATCTAGCGGGGCCAGCAAGGCGGGCGCGTTGATTTTTGCCTGCGCAATGCCCTGTGCTGCCGCCCACGCGGGGTCTGGACCGAGGTAGTCGCAGGCCGTAAGGTCGGTCTGCTTTGCGATGCCGTCGATGCTCGACAGCCGAACCACATCGAACGCCTCGTGGATTGCCGGCTCGAGGTCTGTGTCGATCTGCAGGCTCTGGTCATACCAAAAATCCTGCGGAACAACCTGAAAATAACGCGGCTTGTCGCCCGCTTTCACGAGCACAAAATGGTCTGGGCGATTCACCGGCAGCCAGTGGGCGAAATGACCGAAAGCTTGGAACACGATACCGCGGTCGTCGCCAAAATAATGTTGTTCGCTGCCGCTGTGAATCAAGACGCTCTGGCCCGCTGCAAGTATTTGCTCGTACTTTTTGGTTAGTGTCGCGACATGGTTTGCATAGGTTTCGGCCTGAGTTTCGGCGCGGGCGGTCGCAGATTCGTATGTCACAGAAAATCCATCCTAAGAGTTGTTGGCAAGAGTAATGCGGCAGTTTGATAGTACTAAGTATACTGCTAGTCTGACGCTGCCGCTCCTTTCTCGCTGATAAAATGACAAAGCGCGGTAGACCTACTTTAATATGATCTAAGAGAGAGACAGTCTATGTCAGATGCTCCTGCTTATATGCTTGCCAATTTAGTCATTAACGATGTCGACGAGTATCGGAAATACGAGAAAGGTTTTTTTCCTATACTCAAGCGCTTTGGTGGAGAGTTTCTCACCTTTGATGATCAGCCTCATACTTTTGAGGGAACTACGCCACCTGAGGGGAGGCTAATTCTTTTTAAATTTCCATCTGCAAATGTCGCTCAAGCCTGGTTTGATGATCCTGAATATCAAACCTTGTCGTCACATCGGCGCGCTGGAACGACAATTAAATGCCTTACGCTGATTCATGGTTTACCGCCTAGAGTGTGAGCTGAGTCTCCTATTGAGTCTATCAAGTACATTCTTTAGCACACTAACCTTCGCGACTAATTCGCGCTCCTGCAAATCGCTTCCTATACTCGAATAGCGCATGACCTTTCTGTCGGTGTGCTTAGGGAGCTCATGTGGTGACTGTAGACTTTGATCGAGATTCGATAGCTAGCTCAAACGGGACGCTTGCGCTGGAACTTACTGCTGAGCGGCGAGAAGACGAGAGATTATGTCGAGCGCCGCGACTACCGCCAGCATCTATGTTGTGCGGGATGCGAGCATTGACCTATTTCGTTGAGGTCGATAGCGCGAGCTGCGGCATCCAGCTTTTTGATGATGCGTGCCGTGCCTATTTTCGAAACCGTCTTTTCGAGTCGATAAAACGTCACTCAAGCCAACTGCATGCTTACGCGTTGCTTGCTGACCATGCGTGGCTTTTAGTCAGTATCTCCTCTCATTGGCCGCTCGCAAGTTTGATAGGTCAGGTTCAAGACGCCTACCTTATTTATTTTAATCAGCGCTTTCGCCGGAGCAGTCGCCGTCTTCGCTTTTATTCAGCCTTGTGTCGAGTGGAGGGAGAGAGGGTTGTTCGCGAGTGCTATCGGTATATTGAGCAAAGGCCACTTAAGGTTGGTGAGAGTGAGTTATTGGGCGATATCGAATGGTCGAGTTACCCCTCGAACGCCTTTGGCCATGCAGGTAGCGGGCTCGTCAGGCACGGCTGCCTCGAATCATTAGGGTCCGATGAATTGGGCTCTCTCGCTCGGTATCGCAGCTTTGTAGCGCAACCCCTCGACCCATTATGTGAACGCTACCTCGACGTCGCTCTGCATGAGAGGAGCAACATCGAAGAGCGCAATCTGAACCCCGCCATTACTGAGGCGTTTGAGCGGGGGCAGTCTTATTCATAATTTTCGAGGCTAGGGCACGAGCAGAACAGATTACGGTCGCCATACACATTGTCGATGCGATTCACGCTCGGCCAATACTTATTAGGCGCATGCTCGCCGGCGACACCGGGGTAGGCACCCTGACGTTTGCTGTAACCGCGAGTCCATTCGTCGTCCATAATGTCGGCAAGCGTGTGCGGCGCATTCTTGAGCGGATTGTCTTCGGCATCGAGTTCACCCGATTCAACCTGCGCGATCTCGCGGCGGATTTCGATCATCGCGTCGACAAAGCGGTCGAGCTCAGCCTTCGATTCGCTTTCTGTAGGCTCGATCATCAGCGTGCCTGCAACCGGAAACGACATAGTAGGGGCGTGGAAGCCAAAATCCATTAGGCGTTTGGCAACGTCTTCTTCGCTGATGCCCGACGCCGCCTTGAGCGGACGCAGATCGATAATGCATTCGTGTGCAACGCGGCCGTTACGACCGGTGTAGAGCACGGGGTAATGACCCTCGAGCCGCTGCGCGATGTAGTTGGCGCCAAGAATCGCTACCTGCGTAGCCTTGACCAAGCCTTCGGCGCCCATCATGGCGATATACATCCATGAAATAGGCAGGATGCTCGCGCTGCCCCACGGCGCAGCCGAGACTGCGCCGTTGCTTGCGTCGGGGCCGTTGAGTTTGATCAACGAGTGATTAGACACATGCGGCGCTAAATGGGCCTTGATGCCGATAGGGCCCATGCCTGGGCCGCCGCCGCCATGCGGAATGCAGAAGGTTTTGTGTAGGTTCATATGCGACACGTCCGCGCCGATTTCGGCGGGTTTGGCAACGCCAACCTGCGCGTTGAGATTCGCGCCGTCCATATAAACTTGGCCGCCGTTGTCGTGAACAATTTGACACGCCTGCTTCACCCCCTCTTCGTACACGCCATGTGTCGAAGGGTAGGTGATCATGAGCGCGGCGAGGTTGTCGCTATTCGCTTCGGCCTTTGTCTGCAGGTCGGCAATATCGATATTGCCGTCGTCGTCGCAGGCCACCAGCACAACCTTCATGCCGATCATCTGCGCGCTGGCGGGATTAGTCCCATGCGCCGACGTAGGAATGAGGCAGATATTGCGCTGCGTGTCGCCGCGGCTCAGGTGATATTTGCGAATCGCGAGGAGGCCGGCGTATTCGCCCTGCGCACCCGAATTTGGCTGCATGCTCACAGCATCGAAACCGGTGACCGCTTCGAGCATTGTCTCGAGCTGGGTGATCATCTCTAGGTAGCCGGTCATCTGTTCGACAGGAGTAAACGGATGTGGTTTTGAGAATTCGGGCCAGCTGATCGGCATCATTTCGGCGGCAGCATTAAGCTTCATGGTGCACGAGCCGAGCGGAATCATCGAATGCGTGAGCGAGATGTCTTTGTCTTCGAGGCGCTTTAAGTAGCGCATCATGTCGGTTTCGCTGTGATAATTATTGAAATTGGGGTGTGTCAAATACGCGCTGGTGCGCTGAAGCTCAGCAGGAATCACAGGGCCAAGTTTGCCGGCTACTATCGCCGCGTCGATTGCCTCGACCGAGAGCTCGCCTGCCATGTCACCAAACAGCACCTGCCAGAGCGTCGCGACGTCTTCGGGCGTGGTGCATTCGTCGAGGCTTATGCCGAGCTCGCCTGCGCTGGCGAGACGATCGCAGCGTAAATTGACCGCTGCCGCATCGGCGCGTGCAGTAATAGCGCTGGCCTGTGCTGCATCGACTTTGAAGGTAATAGTATCGAAGAAGTGAGTGTTAACTATCTCCATTCTTTCCGATTTTAAGCCCTGTGCAAGAATCTGTGTGAGGCGATTGATGCGCTGCGCAATATTTCGAATGCCTTCGGGGCCATGATACATCGCAAACATCGCTGAGATATTGGCGAGTAAAACCTGCGCGGTGCAGATGTTGCTGTTGGCCTTCTCGCGGCGGATATGCTGCTCGCGAGTCTGCAGCGCCATGCGGAACGCCTGACGACCGCGTTTGTCGACAGAGACGCCGATAATGCGTCCGGGAACCGCGCGCTTGTAGTCGTCTTTGGTGGCGAAATAGGCGGCGTGAGGGCCGCCATAGCCCATGGGTACGCCGAAACGCTGAGTCGTGCCAATCACGACATCGGCGCCCATTTCACCCGGTGGCTTGAGCAGCGCAAGGCTCATAATATCTGCTGCGGTGATGGCAATCGCGTCGTGCTGATGCAGGACGCTGATGAAATCACTCAGGTCTCGCAGCTCGCCGTTCATGGCGGGGTATTGGAAAATGCCGCCAAACAGAGACGCCGCGTCGATGCTGCCGCCGATGTCTTCGGGGTTGCCAATAATCAGCTCGAATTCGAAACACTCGGCGCGAGTTTGAATAACGTCGATTGTCTGCGGGTAACACTGGCTGTCGACGAAGAACGCGTTAGCTTTACGGTTTTTGCTGACGCGCTTGGCAAGCGCCATCGCCTCGGCAGCGGCGGTTGCTTCGTCTAATAGCGAGGCATTAGCCAGATCCATGCCGGTAAGATCGAGAACCATTTGCTGGTAGTTGAGCAGGCTCTCGAGCCTGCCTTGAGAAATCTCGGGCTGATAGGGCGTATAGGCCGTATACCAGCTTGGATTCTCGAGCACATTGCGCAAAATGACGTTGGGCGTGTGCGTGTCGTAATAGCCGAGGCCGATAAAGGATTTACGAAGCTCATTTTTGTCCGCAAGGCTGCGCAGCGCCGCTAACGCCTCAGGCTCGGTCATTGCGCCGTCGAGTGCCATAGGGTGTTGCAGGGCAATGGCGGTAGGCACGGTCTGATCAACCAGGCTCTCGAGTGAATCAATACCGAGCGCCTGCAGCATCGCCTCGATCTGCGCTGTGTTAGGACCGATATGGCGATCGATAAATTCGCCTCGGTTTTGCAGCGTGCTGAGTGGTGTTACGGCGTCGTTTTGGGTCGGAGCTAGGTCTAGCTTCGCGGCAGCTTGAGTTTGCATTGCCATCCTTACACTATCAGAAATGAGCGAGGCCGAGCGGTTGCACCCGCCTCGGCCTCAGTTGAATACGATCTGTGTTGCTCTATTGCAGGCTACTCGCCTTCGCAATGCTCGGCGTAAGCCTCTGCGTCGAGCAGCTCGTCTAACTCTGCTGTGTCTTCGAGGCGGATCTTAAAAAACCAGCCGCCATCGTAAGGCACCGAATTAACCGTTTCGGGCGCATCGAGCAGTTCTTCATTGATCGCGACGATCTCGCCTGAGACAGGACTGTATACGTCCGACGCGGCTTTAACAGATTCGACCACGGCGACTTCGTCTTTGGCGTGAATAGTCGCACCAACCTCGGGCAGGTCGACAAAAACGATATCACCAAGCGCGTCCTGCGCATGGTCGCTGATGCCAACGGTTGCGATGCCGTCTTCGTCGATGCGAACCCATTCATGGGAGGTGGCGAACTTACAATTGTCTGGAATAGTGCTCACGTTGTGTTCCTCGCGTGTCGTCCGTTGGGGCAGTGCCAGCTCGGACTGTTCTGAATTATCGAAAGCGTAAAAAGTGCGCGCATTTTAACGGATAACCCAGCTGCAGGTCGCGTAAAAAGTGTGCGTTAAGTCATTTTGTCTGAGGCTCGCCGTGCTGGAGTTGTCTCGACTCGGCGAAAGGCGTCCGCTATTCGAATACCTTCGCGCCGAAACGCACGAAATTGGGCTTCACCATGCGCACCGGCGTCGCTTTGCCGCGCAAATCCACTTCACAGCTTGCCGTATGGGTTGGTACGCGCACAAGCGCGATCGAATGCTTCAGTGTCGGCGAAAAAGTGCCGCTTGTGACAACCCCTTGTCCGATATCATTTCCGTCCGCGTCTTTACACGCAAGAATTTGGCCCTCGCGCAGCACGCCGCGTTCTTCGAGCACGACGCCGGTCAGAATAGGCAGTCTGCCTTCTTCCTGCTCGGCGCGCTGAGCGATGAGCGCCGGACGCCCCACGAAGTCACGCTTTGTGGGCTCCCACGCGATCGAAAAGCCCATGTTAGCGGACAAAGGCGAGACAGTTTCGTCCATGTCGTGGCCATAGAGATTCATACCAGCCTCGAGGCGCAGCGTGTCGCGGGCGCCGAGACCGATCGGCTTTACGCCACCGGCGAGCAGGGCGTCCCAGAGCTGCGGCGCTTGCTCGACGGGCAGAATAACCTCTAGGCCTTTTTCGCCCGTGTAGCCTGTGCGTGCAACAAACCAATCGCCTAGTTCGACACCGCGGAAATTACCCAGTGCACGAATAGCCGCCGCCTCTGCTTCGCTATCTCGGCCACAGTCTTTAAGAATCGCACAAACGCGCTCGATTGATTCGGGGCCGTGAATCGCGAGTATGCCCAAGCCGGGGCGCTCTTCGACAGAGACAGCGTAGCCGGTTGTCTGCATCGCCATCCAGCGCAGGTCTTTGACGCGAGTCGCGCAGTTCACGACAACGCGATAGCCAAAGGTCATGCGGTAGACGATGAGGTCATCAATTACGCCGCCGTCTTCGTTGAGCATGCCGCTGTAAAGCGCGCGACCAATCTCGTTGAGGCGCGCGACGTCATTAGCGAGCAGATGCTGTAAATATGCCTCGGCGTCTCCGCCCGACACATCGACTACTGTCATGTGTGAGACATCGAAAACGCCCGCGGCAGTGCGCACCTGCGTATGCTCCTCGATCTGCGAGCCGTAATTAATCGGCATCTCCCAGCCAGAGAAATCGACCATCTTGGCGCCGGCGTCGAGGTGGTTTTGGTAGAGGGAGGTGCGGTTAGTCATAGCGAGGCTCAACTTTTTAGTAAAACAAACTAGTGTAAAGAGGTAAGTGCTAGCCTGAAGAGAATTCTTCTCAGGCAACCAAATTCAACGCGCATTATCGCGTACTCTTCGAGCGCTGTCGCGAAAAGCAGTGCTGTCTTTGCAGAATTCTAAGGCTGCCAAGCGTAGGTAAATTTCGCGAAGAAACTGCGGTTGATAGGTTCGATCGAATCGAAACGGTCGTCTTGAAAACTCGCATCCGAGTAGCCGATGAAAAAACGTGTCGCCGCAGTAAAGCGGTAGCTGTAGAGCAGCTGCGCGGTGAGGTCTTTGCTGCGGCGCTGCACCGAACTGAGATAGAGCGACTGATCGCGTTCGCGATCGTTGTATTGGAGTGTGAAACGCAAAAAACTTTTCGCGGTAAATTGGTATGTCGTGCGCAGGTCTGACAGGTTAGCCGTAAACAGCCGACCGCCATCGACGTCGAACTGTTGGAGAGTGTGGCTAAGGTTAAATTGCAAATGCCGGCCAAACTGAAGTCTGATAAATGGTCCCAAGCGATTAGATCGGCCCAGCCTTGTATTAGCAAAGTCGACTACATCTTCGATGCGCAGCGTCGCGCCAATACCAAGATTCGCCGTGGGCGAAAACCCCATCGAAAGTTGATTGTATTGTTCGTCAAAGGTTTTGCCGTTCCAGTAGGTTTTGCTGCCGCCTACGAGTGCGTTGAGATAGGACTGTGCCGGACCGTTCATATTAAGGAAAAACTCGAGTTCCTCTTCGAGCTCTTTGCCCGATTGGTCTTCGGTTCGGTCATAGTCTGCGGCGAGGCGAATGCGGCTAAAAAAGCTATCGCCGTCGGCGCGCCACGTGCGGCCCACGGTGGTCACGAAATACTTATAGTCGACGCGGTTAACAAAGCCTAGGTCTGCGCGAAAGTCCTTACCGATATCATCATAGCCGATGCGCCAATCCCATTCGGCGTCGATGTGATTGTATTGCACACGCAGGCTATTGCCCGATGTCTCGTTGGCCTGACCGAAGCGCTCGCGCAATTGCATAGGATTTTTAGAGCGCGAGTAAACGCCCTGAATGCTCACGGTGTCGCTGTTGGTCGGACGCAAAACGGCGTCGATGCTCGCTACGCTGTTGCTGTAGCCAAGGGCGTCGGCGCGGCGGTCGGTAAAGACGGCACCGATAGTCGAGTTATCAAATAGGTCGAGACGATAGCGCGCGATGCTGATATCGCTCTCGACTGCCCGTGATCCTAAGTCTTCGTTTGGCAAGGTGAGCGTCGTGACATTGGATCCGAGGCTGCGCGGCATGATGAAGCTGGTCGACAAATCATTCGCGGTGAGCACGCCATAGGTATGGCGGCCAGACTTGCCTGTGAGCTTCAGGCCATAGTCGGGGTCGGCAATGTTGCGCGTATAAACGAGGTTCTGAAACGTGTCGAAGTAATCTGCGCCGTCGAGGAAGAACGTCCTGCGCTCAGGAAAAAACAGGCTGAAGGTGTTGTTGATATCGAGCTGCGGCGCGTCGGCCTCAACCTGCGAGAAATCTGGGTTTAGTGTCGCGTTGAGGTAGAGATCTTGTGTGATCCCCCACCGCACGTCGACACCGGCATCAGGATCTAGCCCCGGCTTTTCCCACGGGCCTAAACTGCGTGATCGATTCTGCACCGACGTCGTGGTGAGCGTAGGAATTACCTCGAGATTACGACTGGCCTGTAGGTCGGCGAGACCTTCGAGTTTTCGAATCTGGCAGAGGTAGCACAAAATATCGCGGTCGATTGGATTGTTTGAAATACGGTTTTCGCGATCGCGCGGGAACTGTCTGACGAAATCGACTCCCCACACTTGTTTTGAATCCGAGGGCGAAAAGCGCAGCTGCTTGAGTGGGATCGCCATCTCGACTTCATAACCTTCGGTGGTAATTCTGCCCGCGCTGTCCCAGATCGCATTCCAAGACTCATCGCCGCGGCGATTCACATCGTCGTAAATGCTGTCGGCCTGCACGCCGAGGGGATTCACCCAAAATTCATAGGCGCGGCGCTCGTCGTTAAAGGTGTCGAGCACGATGCCAATAAAGTCGTCGTCCCACAGCAAGTCTCTGTCGCTGTAAAATGCGCGTATCTGCGAAACATCGGGGTCAGAAGCAATAAACGCCACGTAAAGCGTCTCTCCGTCTTCCATGATGAAGGCGTCGGCGCTTACAGTGGTGCGAACATTCTCGGCAGGGTCTGTCTCAATATCGATAACAACCCGCTTCGCTTCGCGCCACTCTGCAGCATCGACTTTGCCATCGATACGCGGCGCTAGGTTAATCCGCGGAATTTCATAGCTGGACAGGGGAGGTGCATCAGCAGCGGAGGCGTATGCGCTGGCTCCCAGTAAAATAAGTGCACTAACGCCGCGAACCATTCGGAGACTCACGGTTCGATAAACGATGCGATAAAAAGGAAATACCAAAGCGGTTGCGCGGCCCCTGACGATTTTCACTAAGTGATAATTATTTGCGGAAGAGACTCTCAGTCGAGCTCGGTGAGAAAGCGATCGCCTCGAAAGAGGTATTTATTGTCACTATCGAGCGAGAAGACGACTGAGTTCGAGCGCCCAACGAGCTCCATTCGTGGGATAAAGCTGTAGGCGCGGCTGTCTGCACTATTGTCGCGATTGTCACCGAGCACGAAATACTGGTCTTCGGGTACCACCGCCGGGCCGTAGCTGCGACGGCTGCGGCTTACATAGCCACTAGCGAGCCGCGCGCGATGGCTAAGTTCGGGCAGTGCTTCGATGATAATCACCGAGCTTTCATCGCGCGACACCACTTCGTAGTTAACGGGTTCGCCGTTGATGACTAACGCATTATTCTGCATTGCCACTGTGTCACCGGGAAGCCCGACGATACGCTTGATCAAGCGTTTACCGGCGCGCTTCGAATCGATAATCACGATATCTCCGCGCTGGGGGTCGCCCACCTCGGCCAGATTGATTTCGGTAAAAGGCACTTTAATGTCGTAGGCGAGCTTATTGACCCACACTTTGTCGCCGTCGAGCAAAGTGGGCTGCATCGACGCGCCCGAGATCGAGCTGAGGTCGGCTACTGCGCTTTTAAAGAAGACGATGCAGGTCAGCAGGAGGAAAAACTGGCGATTCTCTGCCCACGCGACTTTTAAGGCGTGGGTGATGCGCTCGCCGAATCCTGCGTTTGGGTGCTGCGGGGTGGGCAGTGTGTAGGGCGTCTCCTCTGAGGGCTTGGGTACTGACTTGGGCACGGACGTATGTTCGGTTGTGTCCGAGGCAGACACAGACTCGTCGGGCACGCGAGGCTGAGCTTCGGAGTCATGCTTGTCGATGTCGGCCATAGGGCGTGCCTGCGTTTTGTGTTTGGCTATTTTTGGTTATTGTTGGCTATTGATGGTTATTGTATGTCGATTTTTGTAAACCGCTGTTAACTGCTGTCGGCTATTTCTGGCTATTTCTGGCCACTGGCGGCTATTCAGAGCCGTGCTTCTATTATTCACATTAGTTTACACGGAAGTGAGGTGCAAGAAAGCGGTGAAATTGAACACAGAGTGAGCGTGTTGCGATCGCCAAAGGGGAAATTTGCGTAATTATTTGACCACGGCAAAAAGCCGAGTATGCTGTATGTATAACCAGTAAAATTTGCGAGACAAAAACTTAGCGCGCTGTACGCCAAAAAGGAAACAGTGCCGCAGTGTCATGAGAGCCCAGACATGAAAAGCGATTCTTCCAAGAACAGCACAGGCCTTGCGGATTTTCACCCCGCTAGTCGGGCGTGGTTCGAGGAACGTTTCGGGCAAGCGACAAAAGCGCAAGCCGACGCTTGGCCGCAGATTCGGGCAGGGCGGCATACTTTGATCGCCGCGCCGACAGGCAGCGGTAAGACTCTCGCGGCTTTTTACGCCGCTATCGACATGCTTCTCCAGCGCGGCCTTAATGGCGAACTGAGTGAAGGCGTCCAAATTCTCTATGTGTCGCCGCTCAAGGCACTCAGCAACGATATCCAAAAAAATCTCGAGCAGCCGCTCAATGGCATCGCCGAGCAGCTGCATCTGCAGGGCTTCGCTCCGGTTGATATTCGCATCGCCGTGCGCACGGGTGACACGCCCCCGAGTGAGCGTGCGCGTATGGCGAAAAAGCCGCCGCATATTCTCGTTACCACTCCCGAGTCCTTCTACTTACTGCTCACCAGTGCGAGCGGCCGCGCGATGCTGTCTACCGTGCGCAGCTTGGTTGTCGACGAGATCCATGCGCTTTTGGGCGACAAGCGAGGCTCGCATTTAGCGTTGTCGATGGAGCGGCTTCAGCATCTCATAAGTTCTCAGTCGAGCGGCAACACGAAAGACCAAGGCGGTCGGACGCTCCAGCGTATTGGGCTGTCGGCAACGCAGAAACCAATCGACCTTGTTGCAAACTACTTAGTGGGCAATGCAACAGGGCAATCCGAATGCGACTCGGGTTCTCTGGGTGAGGTTGAG
>OBMK010002210.1_pt1 | contig 15062 bp, 20 predicted proteins | sample 1539081 | NCBI WGS metagenome assembly OBMK01 (sample SAMEA3355528, study PRJEB22509) | marine metagenome | biome: marine; feature: river plume; material: water | place: USA | collected 2010-08-07 | depth 0.5 m | reverse complement strand
CTTAAATACGTCAATGATACCTTCAGCGGAATCTGATACACCGATTTGAGTTGAGCCCATAAAGGCGACCATCTGGTCTCCCTCTTTCTTCACTTTGATACCGAACTCTTTCATTCTTTCGAACTCACCAGTTACAGCATCACCTAACGCTTCAGCGAATTGCTCAAATGTTTTGCCGTTGGCGGCTGCGATGTTACCAAATGCTGTTAAACTTTCTGTTGTTGTATCTAATCCGTTTCTCTTAAGAATAGAGAAAGCGTTTGTTACTTCTGCTAACTGAAATGGTGTATCTGCTGTGAACTTTTTAATCTGCTCAAATGCTACGAGGGCTCCATCTGCTGAACCTGTAACAGTCTTAAGCATCGCTTTGAGACTATCAAATTCGTTAATGACTGATACAGTTGATGTGGCTACTTTCGTAAGTCCGAGGGCAAGAGCGGCTGCTCCTGCCATCTTCATCATTCCACCCATCTTGTTACCAGATTTTGTTGCTTTTGCGGCTTTACGATTAAACTTGTCTACCTGTTTGTTTACTCTTTTGAGTACAGGCGTTGCTTTATCAGTCGCTTGAATAATCAGGTTAATGTCGCTCATATTCTCTCCTTAGTAAGACTTGGGACCGGCTCCAGGTCTATTTTCTTTTTCACCTTCTCTGCGTAAAATCTCAAAATACGCACTCCAATAAACGACTTCGTCCGCAGGCATCTTCATAACATCTATTACACTCATCTTCAACTCATATGCGAGTTGAAAGCAGAAAAACAGTTCCCGGTCTTCAGTTAGTTTTTTACTGCCCTCTCTTGTTTAGGTGATGTTGTTTTCGTACCTTCTGTGTCTGGTGAACTTTGATTGAAATCTTCGTCATCGGCACCCATCGCTGTTACGATTTTAAGAATAACATTAGGGTCTACTTCACGCATAATTTCTGTCTTGTCCATTGGACGAAATAATTTCTTACCATCTCCATCTAAAGACCTCATAATCATCATTTCTACTAATGCTTCTGCTGTCTTACCAGAGTTGGTTAATTCCATTATCTTATTTTGAGATGCGAAGTTTTGACCACCTATCTTCCAATAGATTGTTGTGTCCCATTCTGGTACTTCAATTGAACCAGTTCCTGAGTTCGCTATCTCTCTAAAATGTGCTTTTGCTTTATTTAATATCGTCATCGGTTTTTCCTTTGCTTGTATTTACCACTTCTGGCGTTTCGCTTAATCTTGTTTATTGACTGGTTAACGAAACCCTGTGGTGCTTGTTTACTATGTCCATCCTCTAATCGCTGGATGTACTTTACTTTATTACTTACAGTCGAGCGATTTCGCCTGTGTCGTTGTTTCCACCCACGCTGTGCTTTACCAGTATCAACAGGTGTTCTTCTCTTTAACTCATCCCGTAAGTCATCGCTGATTTCTCTAACGATACGATTTACAGTCCTGTAAAGGTCAAAATCTGTTTTAACTTTAAAAGTAAACATCGTGGGTGGTAACCTATCTCAACTAACTTACGTTAGTAAAGAAGTTCCTTGGATAGTTACAGTCATCTCTACAAGTCCGTCGTGGCTTGCTGAACGAGATACTGATGTAACGATACCTTTACCGTTGTAACTTTCGAAAGTTGCTATGCTATCATCAGCATAGAATTTCCAATCGTAAGTTGTACCAACTTCGATACCAGTGACTAAACTGTCTTCTTCAGTTAATTGCTCAACTAAAGTATCACCAGCGTTCAGTGTACCAGATGAATCCGTATCAGTCCACGTGTACGGTATGTACAAGTCTGCTGTTCCAGTCCAAGTTTTATGACCTGCTGTGTATTTTCTTACACCAGCATCAGCCATCGTTGTGGTGTCTAGGGTATCGACTGTTTCATCGACTGACCAAGACTTTATTTCTGCAACTGTTTCATAGTTGCCGGATCCGTCGACACTGATATGTACAGCACCGCCATTACCTAGTTTTGTTACTCTTGCCATTGCTCTTCTCCTTCATTAGGGGTTAAATCTGCTTCAACTTGACTTTCATCTTTCTTAACAGACTTTGATTTTGATTTAACTTCTTTCTTAACAGAAGAAGTCTTTTCTTCGTCCAACATCTTCCAACCGTTAGATTTGTGGTAAGCCACATCTCTTTCAGGTATTCTAGTCATTATCTGACCTGCTGGTGTAATCATTTTGATTTTCATTATGTTACTCCTCTTGTAAATGTGTAATCAACTTCTACAGAAATAGTACAAGAACCATAAGGGTGTTCTATTGGTTGACCCATTACTATCTCTCTTACTTCTGTATTCATTGCGTTTCCATCACGGCTTCTATCTACATCCAACTTTTCTTCAATTGCTTCAACTAAATTATTAAGTGTTTCGTCTATTGACTTATCACTTGCTTTAACGAAGCAAATTAAATCGATTGTTAAAGTACTGCCTCTTAAACTGCTTGAACCCATCGTAATGTCTTCTCTCGCTTCATTACCAGAAGTAACGATTATGTGAGGGAAGTGAGTTCTAGCCAAAGCATAAAACTCTTGTTCATTACGAAAAGCAGGCTCACGGGTTACCGATCCCATCTTTACGCTGTTGATAGCCTTGATGCTATCTACAACACTTGATACGATTTGTTCTCGTTTGCTTGCCATTATCTTACCAGTCTATCAACATTACCAACAGTCTTTTCAGAGTCGGAATAAACAGAGTCCGAATTCGCATCGTAATCGATACCCGTCAACATCTCTCTACGAAATGTATCTTCGTATCTCTGGCGATAAAATCCAGCCATCTCAATGAAAACATCGTCTGGTCTAAATGATGAAAGTCTAGGAAGAATATGCAGAGCAAGTGCCGCGTAAACAGTCACTTCAACCCATTGAGCGTCACGTAACTTTGCATCGTCAAATAATGTTGGCGATTTAGTCCACCATTCTGCTTTAATGCGTTTGTTGACTGTATCTGTTGCTCTTGTTAACTCATTAGTGAAACTCGCTACTCCGTGTTCGAAGATATCGGGTACATAATCAGTTAAGTCGGAATTTGTCGCATAATTTGCCATACTTATTCTCCTAGATTAAAATTTAGATTTACTCCGCTGATATGATTTTACAAGCACGTGAGGCGTCTACTAGAGCCGCTTTAGCGTGTAATGAAGCAACGATATCCGTGCCTAATCCTGTAATGTTAGTCGCACTAGAAACATCTAGTCCTTTAAACATTGCGATACCAAAAGCGTTTTCAGCCCATACGCAACCTGTAAAGTCATCAGAACCATCTTTAACTAAAGACGTTGATTGTACGATATTTGCACCAAACATCTGACCTACTAGACCTTCACGCATCGCTTCGTTCATAGCGTCACCACCAGAACCAGGAATAGCCGCTGTACCAGCAAGTTCTAATAGAATGTCTTCTACTTGACTTGGGTGTAAAACCATCCATAGTTGTCCAGCGAATTTGTTCGCACGAACTTTTTGAACTGCTTGTGCTACTAGAGCCACAGTTAGACCGGCACCTGCCGCGCCAACTGAATTTGTTGCGCCTGTGAAAAGACCAGAAAAGTCTGTATCGAATTTCTCTGATACAGCACGACCTAGAACTGTTCCAACACCTGAAGCGTTAGCGCCACCAAGGTCTTTTAACATTGCTCTTGCCGCGTACGACTGTGCTGTTACATTTACACCAGCGTTTGCTACGTTGATGATGTCTAACTCTGCAATCGCTGCCGAAGTGGCATCGTGTGCTTCTGTTTCAACATCAGTTGTTGCTACTGCTGTAAACTTTGGGATTTGTGCTGTTACTGAACCTGCAGGTACATCATAGATGTTTGCTAAAACGCCTGGAAGGTAGATTGAACTTTCATAACCAGCAAATATGGCATCTTGTCTAGCGTTTACGAGCAAGCCTGCGATATCACCTGGGTTAGTTACATTTGTATTTGTTACTGTTGCCATTATTATCTCCTTAAGATAAAAGTGTTATTTTAAAATTTAACGACTACGCTTTAATTTGGCGTAAATCGCTCTTTGAGCCGGGTCAGATAAGTCTAATGAAGAAATATCTGTTTCAGTGTCTACTGATTCCCCTACATTTCCAGTTGAACCCGAACCACTCGGACCCGCTCTTAAGAAATGTGGTGAAGAGTCCAGAAAATTATTCACTAAATTATCAATTGAAACCGGTGTTGCGTTATCAGTATCATACATCACTTCGTTTCTATCGTTGAGAACTTGGACTTCACCGTCGTCAGACAGGCGTACACGACTTTGTAAAAGTTGAGCAACTTGCTCTGGATTTACTGCGTTGCGTGCCCCTGCGGCCTTAAGAATAGCGCCATCGACTTTCTCCTTGTGGAGTTGTTGCGATAATGAATTGAACCTCTGTTCGAACTTGTTTTTCTGTTCGTTTAAGATGGACTCAAATTCACCTCTTGCCTTCTGTTCTTCTAATTTAATGTTTTCTTTTTCTTCTTTGAGTGTTCTGTACTCTGTTAGGTTAACATCTTCGTATTTTTTAGACTGCTTGTTTAAGCGTGCCTTAACGATTGCGTCAACTTCATCTTGTGTAAATGAACGCTCTGTTGCCTGAATTTGTTCAGCAGAAGTTTCAGTTTCTTCTATTTGCTCGCTGGTGCCTACTTGTTGGTCTATGTTAGTCATAGTATCCTCCTTTGGAGTGTTGTTGTTATTCAGATGTATTTATGACTGTATTGGAATCAATTTCTTCTACGATATCTTCTAATACATCTCCGTTATGAATAATGATTTTGGCAATTTGTTTTTCAATTTCATTGTTCAAAGTCTTTGACTGGATATTCATTTCCCTTACTGCGTTAAGATTAGTTAAGTCAGTAACTTCGTCCCGAAGGTCAAATTTCTTTTTGTACTCAATTAGAAAAGTGTCGTCTGCTTCATAGTCAGACCATACTTGGAATAAATCCCAAATCTGATTTTCTAATCTTTCTAAACTGTCTGCTTTATCGCCTAGGCGAGTATTGAGCATAGTAAATTCTGTTTGTAAAGCAACACCTGACTTCGCTACAGTTGAGACTGTATTGATAGCGGCGAGATGCGTAATCGTCATAATCATCGCCTGATGTTCTTTTAATAGTTTAATGATGGAATCTATGTTAGCCGCTGATGGCTGTAATAAGTATGGCTTCAAGTCACCTGGCAAATTATCATCTATGTTGATAATAGCCCCGGCACCGCCACTCGCATCCGTATCACTAGTTTTTACCAATGATGGGTGCGAACTTATTCTAATAGCCTGTTCTGCTTCACTCATTAAGTTAAAGATTGCTTGTTGTATCTTTGCTACGTCAGCCAAATCAGAGATACCTAAACCACGAGTATGTGATGGGTTTGCTTTTAACATTACAATTGGAATTCTGTTAATCTCATTTGCTATCTCGTCAATCAAAGTAACATTACCTGTGTCTTTGTTTAATGAGTATCTTGTGATTGTTTCTGGTGTCCATATTTTTACAACTAAAGTTTCTTCGTCTTCACTCTCTTTTTGTTTAAGATATGTAAGTATTTGTCTACCTAGTACACGAGTGTACTGCCAATCCATTACGTTCTCCGGTGAAATAAGTTGGGCATATGGACGAACATCTAATTCGACTTCTTGTTCTAATGTAAGGGACCTACCATCGCCGACTGATGGCTTATCAACCAATACCCAAATATGCCCGTAAATCATTGCTAATGAGTTTGCCTCTTTCATAAAATCGTCCAGTCCATTCCCGTCATAATCTACATTAGAAATGAAATCGTGTACATACGGCAAGTTAATTAGATTGCCTAATGTCCTTGACGGTAATGCTCTGAATAAGAATGCTCTGTATGTATCTACTACTAATTTACAACTGTTTTCTAATGCTGTGTACATCAGTCTATTTTCATACTGTGCGCCTGGTTGAGTGTCTTCATTTAAGTATCTACGAAGCATCTCTAAAGAACTTTTACGATAGTCAAAGCCACCGTTGAAAGATGCGTAATAATATCTCCATCTAGGAAGATGAGTTTCATAAATCTTATGAACTTTAGTTACTGTACCTTCTGTTATCATCGTTATCTCCTTTAATAAACTCCATAAGATTGTCTTGGTTGAGTTTGTATTTGTTTAGTTACTGGGAACATAAATTCAACACCATATCCCAAAGCATCTGGGAAGTGTGAGTAATCAATTTTTCCACCAGTATCTGGTATCATTGTATTTTCTTTGTACGAAAACCTTGTTAAACACTTAATCAACTCTCTACATTTAGGGTCAATAAACAACCTTCGTTCACCATTACTATTTAGCAGAAGTGAATTGACTGCGTTTGTACGGTCTTTAACAGCAGGGTGTTTCTTTCTGTACTTGACTAAAAAGCCTGCGTTCTGTAATATTGATATGTCTGTTCGTCCACCTGCTGATGTTTTTCTCTGGGTTCCTGCAGGATCTGGCCACGCTGTAATATGTTGATGAGGATATCTGTTTCTTACTTCTTCTACCATCTCATCGGTATTGCTTGAGAAAAGGCATAGTTCGTCCACGATATGCAAGCCTGTTGCTGTTGGTACTGCTATGAGAGTTGCCATCGGGGATACGTTAAAGTCTGTAAATAAGAACAATCTTTTTAAGTCATTCGCATCACCTTCCCACTGCTTTACATTATCATCGTGGAATGAATAATAGATTTGATTTGTCGCGGTTAAAAAACTGGCTTCATATTCAGCAGAGAAGGTACGACTATCAAGCATATCTCTTGCGGCTTCTACTTCTTCAGCGTCCACGTTTTGTCCCTCTAATGTCGTGTAAGAAAAACTCTCCCAGTCATCGTGTGTTAATGCCATATCATACAAGTCTTTGAACCAATTACCAACACCCTTTGGTGTACCTACGAACATAGCGTGTCCTGGTGGTTCTTCTGCTGATAGTGTTGGGCGTAATACATCTGTCCACGCTTCTGGCTTTATGTCGGCTACCTCATCGATACATATGAATGAATACGAACCACCTCTCATCGAGTCCGGGTTGTCGGCTCCTTTTAACATAATCTTTGAGCCATTAACTAATATGATTTCTAATCTACTCTCGTTAATACTCTTAACCCAATTTAATTCAATCAATTTACTCTTTAATGGAACCCATTGAATGTCTCTCGCCATACGATAAGTTGGCGCAACATACAGAACAGTTTTACCTGGTTCAGCGGCAAATCGGGCAAGTTGATTACGAAGCAAAAAAGTTTTTCCATATCTACGTCCCGCCGCAAGGGTTCTAAACCTTGCTGTGCTTCTCGCAACTGTTTTCTGTGGGTCAGTTAATGCCATTAAAGGTCAGTGTCCTCTTTTGTTATTTGTTTAGTTGTTAAAGATATTGCTACACCACCAATCAATCCTGTCGTTACAGGAGATGTACCTGTTGTTGCTGTCTTTAATAAATTCTGTTGTTTCTTCTGTCTTCTCTTTTTATTAGCGGCTAATCTTTTCGCTTTTGCCGCTGGTGTTTCAAATGTACCTTGAGCAATCTTCATACCATTATTGAATGAGGGCGAATACGGAGATGGTTTACCACCACCTTGATTAGCATACGAGAAGCCTGCTTTGTGACCACCACAATCACCTGTTAAACATTGTGAACCTTTAAACTTTGCCATAATCTACTCCTTAAATATCGTCATTCCACGGTAATACTTTAGCATCGTCATCACTAATAGGACTATCAGTCTGTCCAAGAAAATTTTTCCCGCACCAGATAAGCATCGTTGCGTTGCCTTGTAATGCTACTTCCATTTGCTTTTTTCTCAATTTCATTTTGCCTAAAGATTTTCCCTTTTCAATTAAGTCTCCGTGATGTTTAATGATTGTTCTGTGGTCAACACCCATAATGTAACCCATCTCTCTCGGTGTACAGTGTATCGTTGCTAACTTCTCAATCATTTCTACATCTAACTTTGCTTTTGGTCTTCCTGCTTTCTTCTTAACCTCTTTGTCTTCTTTCATATCTTTCTCCCTTTTATTCCCTCTGGTATGAGGTTAATTTACATAAAGTAATTTGCTACTGCTGAACCAACGACCAAGAGCATAATAGCCCATAGACGACCGTCAATCTTTTCTACTTTCTTGTCTATCTTATCAATTTGTCCATCTAAATGTTTTTGGTTCGTTTTAATCTCTGTTAAATCATTTTTCATAATCATAATATCAATCGTATTTTGTTTAACATCTTGTTCAGTAGATGGCTCAATCATAGTTACTTTTCTTTTTGTTTTAATCTTATCCATTATCCTAAGTCTACCCACGCTGTGCCATTATGACCTCTAAACTTATTTGTGGTCGTATTAAAGTATGTGTCGCCTGCTTCTCCCGATGGGTCACTAGATGCTTTGTACTGCTTCTGAATAACTTGATGTGATACTCTGTCTTCTTCTAATTCCATCAATTCTGTTGTTGTTGATGTGCCGTCGTTTCTTAAAGAGATGTGTCCTGTTGGTGAGCCTGTTTGAGCGCCATCATATGTGAGATAGATACCACTTAATGCTGTGCTACCTGAGTTGCCAGGTTTATCTACAACTCTTAACTCTGTTGATACTTCAGTGAAATCTGTATTTGCTGTTAATACATTTGTCGTTACATTATTGGCACCACTACCTGCGTTACCTGTTACGCTTAAAGTGTATTCGCCACCCCAACTATCTACAGTTGAACTACCTGCTGAACCAGAAACTGTTTCGCCTCTTAACTTACATAAGTTACTTGCGATATCTAGTAGTTTACCAGTCTCATCTTGGGCTGCGAAAGAAACTTGAACACCGTGTCCTGCTAGACCACCAGAGATATCATATTCCATATTGTTAATAAAGTAGGCTGCTTGTGGTTGAGACTGTCCTGACGCTGACTGTTGTATTGCGACGAAAGGATAACCTGTATTCGGAGTTGTTGTTGAAGCAATTCCACCACCACCATTTAAGAAACTAAACCCACCCCACGCTGGTACACCAGGAATACTGAGCCCATCTTTGTTTGAGATAATCTTCTTTGTCGTTAACTGCTCTGTTGTTGCGTTTGCTGTTAAGTTACCAGTTAAATCACCAGTTACATCACCCGTTACATCACCTGTTAAATCACCAGTTACATCACCAGTTAAGTCACCTTCAAATGTTACATTAAATGTTGGACCACCAGTTACATATGGTCCGATGTGCATATTTTGTCCCCAAGGCTTAAGCGTTGAAGCGGCACTTGAGTTTGACTGAAAGAATGCTCCTGAACTACCGTCACCAAGCCAGAATGATGGTGCTACTGAATAAACATAACCTGCGTTACCTGATGCGTTTAACATTAGTACTCTATTCTCGTCAGCGGCTATTTTGTTACCATTTTCTCCACCTGCTGAAAATTGAGAGATTGTTAATTCGTCAATTGTTACAGCACCTGTACCGTTTGATACGAGATTTAAGTCACCGTTTGTATTTGATACAGAGATACTACTCTCGTCAATCTTAACGGCGCCATCAATTGGTCCAACATACAAGTCAGCCACATTTGCGTGAAGATAACCTGATCCGTTTGTTCTTATCTCTAGGTTTTGATTGCTATCTGTTTGGTTAATCAAAGTACCACTAAATTCTAAAGCACCGTTGTGCAAGTCTGGTGCTTCTAATGTTCCACGAGCCGTAATTGTGGCACCACCAGTTGACGGGCCTAAGTAAATTGTCGTGTCGTTAATAGATGTTGTATTTCCAGCAGAACTAATTGTAATGTCGCCTGATGTTCCTGAAGCGCCTGCTGTAATGTTTAATGATTGGTCATCATCAGTACTAATATCAATCTGTCCTGTCGCATCTGAACCTAATACTTTATGTCCGTCGACGTACAATGAACCTGGTCCAACATAAACATCTTTCCACATTGCTGTTGGTGAACCTAATGACCTTGTCTTATTCCCGTCAGGAATAATATCAGCGGTGTTTGTAATGTGACCACCTGATATGTTTACACTACTAATAGTTGATGCGGATAGTACATTTAATGTACCTTGAACATCTACGTCACCATAGAAGTTAATTTCACCTTGATTACCCATTAAGTCGTTAGAACTTGTCCAGTTTTGTCCATCGTCAACATCATCGTGGTTACGATTTGTGTAAACATTCATACCGTTGTATGCTTTTACTGCCAATACATTTCCCAAGCCATTTAATACGCTGTTTTTATTGATAGTACCAATCTTCGGGAAGTCTGTTGCTGTATCAGGAGTACTTGTGTCTTGTCCGTCATTACCTCTACCACTATCAAAGTGTAATTCACCACCCTTTAATATTACATCTGCTTTGTTGATTGCTGTTCGTCCAAGAGCCGTAGACGAGTTGGATGCGTGAGCGCCAATAGTTACATCACCTTCATAACCAGAGAGATATGTATTACCGTCAACTCTTATGCCTCTAAATTCAGAAGTAGTACCCAATTCAACGAGTAAGCCATCTGCTGTACCGCTTCGGTCATTGTCTGTCCAGTCGTTTAACTTAAAACCATTCGCACTTACTCCCTTTAAGAGAGCAACGTTGTCCACTGTACTATCTGTACCTGTCTGAACAATTCTAGCGTCAATCATAAAGTCTAATGCTTCAAGTTCGATATCATCATCGTTTGGTGTACTAGTTGGTTGTATCTTTGGTGTGTTGATTACAGATGTTGCTGTCATTGTTGGCGCTGTGAATGTTCCAGTAGATGCCATACTAAATGTATCTATTCCTGTAATATCACCACCTGTAAATTCTACATCACCAGACCGAAGAAAGTTATCAAAGATTCCAGAGCCAGTTGCAATTACATTAACACCTTGAACTGTGCCCGTAACACTTACGCTCATACCACCACCAAGACTGCCAGGTATCCAAGAACTACTATCTGTACTGTATCTACTTGCTGTCCAGTAATCGTTTGTTTCGTCCCAGACCCACTTAACATTTCTGTTTGTGCCGTCACCTGTTCCTCTGTTAACTTCTATTCCTGCTTCTTGTGTTGGTGTACCAGTATGATTAGAGTTAAGTAAAATTGAATTATCTGCTAGGTTAATTGTTTCTGTGTTAACTGTTGTTTCAGTACCACTTACTGTAAGATTACCAGCGATTGTTACAGCGCCCGCAAAAGCGGCTACTTCATCAGCACCTAATGTAAGAACTGTTTGGTCTGCGTTATCATCTATTCCAGTAGAAGCAAAGTTACTGATTGTTCCACCGTGAATAGCATCACCAGAGATATTATCATCCTGGAATGTAATTGATTGACCACTTAAATCGATATCAGCACCAGAGATATCACCACCTGTGATGACTGCGTTGGCACTGTTCATCGTACTGAATGTGCCTACTGCTGATGTTGAACCACCGATAGTTGTACCATCAATTGTTCCACCGTTAATGTCTACGGTCGTTGCGTTAACTGTTGTTGAGTTTACTGTTGTAATATCACCAGTCGTTGCTGTTGCTGTTGTGAATGTTCCTGCTACAGGCGTTGTTGCGCCAATAACACTATTATCAATTGTACCAGCGTTAATGTCGGCTGTTGTTGCGACTAACGATGTGGTCGATACAGCCGCTGGTGTTGTTCCACCAACGACAGTACCGTCTATTGTACCTGCGTTAATGTCTACTGTTGTTGCTGTTAAATCTGTTGTTACGATTGTTGAGGGCGTTGTTGCGCCAATCGTCATATCATCTATTGTACCACCATTTAAGTCAGCCGTACCCGCTGTTAATGATGTTGTGCCTACTGTTGTGAAGCGTCCAGTTGATGATGTTGATGCGCCTACAGTTGTGCCATCAATTGTACCATTGTTAATATCTACTGTTGTAATATCGGCACTGTGAATTGTGGCTGTTTGACCAACTGTTAACTTATCTGTGCTAAATCTTTTACCAGAAGCCATATTGGAATCAGCGTTGAATACTGCTGTTCCGTAGACACTCATTGTTGAACCAATCTGAAAATCACCAGTGACCATTGCTGTACCACCGATTGTTAAGTCATCAGTTAAGGTCAAGTCATCTGTTACAGTTAAGTCTGCTGTCGTAATGTTTGTTGCTGTAAGCGTGCCTACACTGTCTATGTCTTTACTGTTGGCATCTAAATCTGTAATGAGTTTTGCTTTACTTAAGTCTACTGAAGCACCAACTAACTTGATGTTCGCTGAACTGTCGCTATCTGCGTTAATCTGAAAGTCATCAGGTGTACTAATTCCAGCGTCAGGCAACTTAAAGCCAAGTTCGGAGTCAGTGTTTTGTAATGTTATCTCAATTGTTTTATCATCGTCTTTAAGACTTCTAATTGAGAAGATATTACCTGCTTTAGAACCATAGATTTGACCACCAGTACCAACATTAACTAAATCAAGTGTCGCATCGATAACTGATGTTTCTACAGTTGCTATCTCATTGGGTACACTGATAGTTGTTGCTGTCGCACTATCATCTGTGATTGTTATGTTGAATAAGGTTGTTGCGTTTACAGTTACTTTTACTACTTCACCACTCATTATGGATTCTCCTATTAGCGTGTAACATTAGCGGTTACTGTTACATAACCTTCAAGTATCCTGATAATATCACCGTTTGCTTGTGTTAGTTCTACATCATACACGCACTGTTGTGCTGGTAATAATGCTGAATTCGTAGCCGTCATCTTCATAGATAATAAGCCATTCGTAGGGTCAGTAATGTTAAAAGTAAATGACCCTGCGATATCATTGCTTTGATGTGTTGTTCTTATTTGTCCTGCTAATGAATTACCTGTTAAGTCTAAAGCGGTATTGTTAGCATCTTTGATGACGAGTGAGCGATTGAACGTGGCTCCTTGAGCAAGTTCAAAGTCATATTTTCCAGCCATAAGTATCTCCTAAAATAATAAGTTGAATAACTGTACAGTTAAGTAACTAAAAATGACTACATAACTTAATGCTAAAAGCCCGTTAATCATAGTCAGCATAGTTTTTAATAATGCTGTAATTTCTTTATTCATTGTGGATTCTCCTGTTATTGTTATTTATCTCTTACGATAAGACAGTAATATCAATAGATATCAAATAAATACTGTACTTGCTTCGGTAAGTCGTCATATGGTTCAACCATAACTTGATAGGGGTGTAAGTTATCTGGTTTCTTACATCCCAATCATTTCTTTCTCAAATCTTTCTTATCATTTCCATAGGCTCTATGAATAGCACGATAGACCAATGATGTGTGGCAATTGTACTTCTCTGCTAAAATGTTAATCGTCCTAGGAATTTTATGCTCTTTCATATGAAGGTATTCTGCTCTTAACTCTTCCTCTTTATTTTCAAATCTACCACCTGTACCCAGTTTATCATAGCGTCTGTTTAAGACTTCTCTACGAGTTTGAACGATAATATGCTTTGGGTTACAGCATAGTTTATTATCGCACGATGTACCTATTCTACTGTGAAAGTTAATGTCGTCAAATAGTTTTAATTCAATCGCCATAACTCTTTGTATTGTCTTCATAGTACCACCGTGGCGAACTAACCCATAACCTTGTACGTGAGTTGCTCTTTGCCATATCCAACATCCTGTATCTTCTTCTACAATAGAGTGTCTTTTAAGAAGTTCATAATGATTTTTAGTGGTCATCTCATATCTCCTGTAAAGACCCAGTGTTGTAAGTCTGTTAAAAAATCTGTTGTTACATCGTTAATCGTTACAACTCTTTCTGTTACACCAACATCTTCAGTAAAACCAGTTGTGTGTTGGTCTGTCTCTGCTGATAGTTGATGTTGAGCAATGATATTTTCCAGTGAATGTATTCTATCTTCATCTAACGAATTTGGGAATGATGTGAAGATGACTTCTATTGTTGATAATTCTTTATCGCTTATTACTTGTACTTTCATTTCTTACTCCTTTTGATAAAATAATCCCGTCAAGTTAAACGGCAGTTGAAACCTTGACGGGATTAACTCACTAAATGTTCTCGTTAACCTTTAACTAATACAATCGACGCAATCATTTAGTGAGGGTTCTGTAATGACCCATTTCTGGGGCTACTTTCATTACAGGAATGGCTCCGCACTCGCGGAATTGCCTACACTCGTAGGACTTATTCAATTGATATCTCTATTGATACCGTGTTCATTTGCTTTCTGAAAGATATGCTGGTCTATGTTATGTTGAACGCAGGCATCTTGCCACGCTTCTCTTAAATGCTTCTTTGTTCCACCTGCTGTCTTCTTATTGACTTTCATTAGATTGTCGTTACACTTTTTCATACACTGTTGTATGTGTTCTGTTGATTTTCTACCTGCTACAATCTTATCAATCGTCCAGTCTGTCCAGTGAAAAGCGTGAGCAAAGAAGTAATCAAAATCTTCATACTTGTCTGTCATCCAACTGCTGTAATCGCCAACATTACGCTGTCTTTCTTCAATCTCACCTATCTTGTCTGTGACTGTTTCATAGTGATTTTCACCAATAAAGTTTGCGTACACTTGGGCACTGATTTCTAATGCTGTTAATACATCACTCATTTGTTGTTCTTGTTTCATTGTTGTATTCTCCTATCTGTTATGACCAATCGTTGTTACAACTTGACCACATAATTTTAACATTACCTGTCTTCTCTGCGGTCTTTACATCTTGTTCTAACATCTCATTGTGTCGTTTAAGTTTATTTCTATCACTGTAAAACTCTTGTTTATGTTTTTCCAGTTCTCTTTGTTTTATCTTTTCAAAGTCTATCATTGTTGTATTATCCTATTCTTTTTGTTGTAAAACATACATTAATAAATATCATCTGCTTACTTTTATTTATCATTTTAATAAATAACACGCTTAAAACGAGTTATTTTGACTATTTTTTCTCTATTTGAACTACTATTGTAACATAGTATTCATCATTAGTCAAGTCATTAGACGAAAAAAAAGCGTCAATTAAGACGCTTTGATATGAAGATTAGTCAAATTTTCGCTCTCTAATCATTTGTAAAAGGTCTTTTGGACCAGGTAAAGCGTCTAATCTTTTTTTCTCTTTCTTTTCATACTTCTTAAATTCCGTAAGATTAGTTTTGCT
>OBMK010002209.1_pt1 | contig 15062 bp, 29 predicted proteins | sample 1539081 | NCBI WGS metagenome assembly OBMK01 (sample SAMEA3355528, study PRJEB22509) | marine metagenome | biome: marine; feature: river plume; material: water | place: USA | collected 2010-08-07 | depth 0.5 m | reverse complement strand
CTTGATTGATTGCATATGTTATAGCAAACGTGTTGACACATTCGCCAAAGCGAACGGTTTCACTACCCCAATGTGTATTATTAATTTGTGCGGCTGTTGTTCCACTAGGACATCCATAAGATGGATTCGTAATGGTTCCGTCACTTAAATCTAATGTGTCTGGACTAGTTGTAGTCGGAGAAGTGGGTGCGGTAGTGTCTGCGTAGACTAAACTACTAGAGAAGAAGTAGAAGCAACAAACTAGCGCCAACGCCCATTGCAGCGCCTTCAAGTTTATCATTTTTTGTTTTCTCCTGTGTCTTTACTGTAGGTCTTAATTCTGGCTTAGCGTCCCAAGATTTTTGAGCCTCTTCACCAATTTTACCCATAAAAGGACAAGGAGTTCCAGCCATTTCCATAGCTCTAAATACTCTATCGTCTTGGCACATAATGCTTACGGCTGCGACCTTCATACCCATGTCATAAATTGTTTTAGATAGTTTGAGTCTTTCACAGTTCATATCTCTAACTGTGGCGCCACCTGAGATACCTAGTATCTGAGTTTGTACTGCACCGCTAACACCAATTGTACATAAGTCACTGTTGTTTGAATTAATGCTTGGACTAATAGCACTTGGTGGTGGACTTTTAACTGTTGTTTTGTTGTCACCTGTTGTTGTTACGGTACTGTTGCTGGTACTTTCTGTTACTATCGGATCTGCATATGCAGAGGATGATATGCAAACGAAAATTAATACCAATATTGTTTGAATAAATACTTTCATAGTATATGCTTCTCCTTAATTAACTACTACTATTTATAATATACTGTAAAAATATTTACACTAGTTTTAATGACAAAGAGGTACAAATGTCACATAAAAAGCAAGATTTTAACAAAGAACAAGATTTATTTTACGATGTGTTTGAAGAATTAGCAAATGGATGGTGTCCAAGTAAACCATTAAACATAGAATTAGCAGAAATTGAAAAACAAAGAGTTGAGTCTGCTCTAGCAGAACATGACAATAATAGAACAAAGGCCGCCGAACACTTAGGTATTGGCAGAACTTTATTAATACATAAAATTAAAAAATATGATTTAATCTAGCTTGTCTTTGCCCCAACTAATTACATTCCATAAACGTTCATGGAAGTAAAAGATTATTGAGTTGGCTGTTAATTGAATTATGGCAATTGATCCACTAACTGTAAGATCACGCAATATCATATAACTAATTACGAAAGTACAAAGTGTACCTGTTAGTCTCCATGATATAGTTTTTATGAGGCTTCTGAATTTGCTGTCCATGTTGTATTTATTCATAAAAAAAGGCGACATCTCTGCCGCCCATTTTATTTTGATATTTAAAACTTAGTTAAGTAAGTTTGGTTTGTAGATTGCTTTTAAGTCTAAAGCTTCTACATTGAAACGTACTAGGTTTTTCAAAGCATCTTCAGTAATGAATGTCATTAACGTATCACGTTGCTGATCACCTGCATTACCAATTAGCCATTCGTAGTTTCCAACTTTCTTAGCAATAGCCGCTGTTGCATCTGGATCCTGTGACATTTTAGTAAGAGCTACTCTTAGTTTTTCTGCGTTAGGATTTCCTTTTGCCGCCCAAATTGCTTTTTGTAGACCATCACGGAATGATTTTACAAGTACGTATGAATTGTAAAAGTCACCACTAGGTGCTACACCCCATTTTTGTTCAAATAGGATTTCAAGTTGATAACCCGGATAGTTTGGATCATCGTTGTGCTTTGCGTTAGCCGCATCTAAGATACCATGATGGAACCAAAGTTCTGCATCACCTGCATCAATAGTTGGTTGTGCATGCTTTTTAAACGCCGCTGGGTTTTCTCTTGTTCCTGAAAGTTCACCACGTTTAAATGCTAAACGTCTTTCTGAACCTTTCATTCCTTTTACCCAATTTACATTGTCTTTGAAACAAGCAATGTATTCATCCATGCTCTTATTAGGACCACAGATTAAAAGTGTCATAGCGAACGCTTCTGGTACCATACCTGATCCTGATGAGAAGCTTGGCTTATTCTTATCTGCATCAGTACGGTGTGCCGCAATAATGTTCAAGTTCATAAGTCCAATTGACTCATACTCAGCATAGTTATAGTCTACTTTGTCTGCTAAGAATGATACACCGTTACCACCATGTGTTACCATGAAGTGATCGTCCATATCACGCATTTCGTTATGCCATTTGTTAACACCAGGAATATCTCTAGCACCCGGAATTAATTTAATGTTGATCTTCTCACCTAGAAATGGTTCTAATTGTTTTGCAACAATTTCTGTCCAAACAGTAGTACCAGAACCAGGTTTCTGAGGAACAACAAGTGTGATATCAGCAAATGCTGATGTTGTCATAGTAGCCACAAGTGCTACAGTCGTTAAAAATCTTTTTAACATGTTTTCGTCTCCTTTAAGTTAAAGTAAGCATATAGTATAGTATATTCAAAGAAATGTCAACCAAATCTTATATGATTACGAGTAGTCTAGTCTTTGTTTGTTAATGAAAACTCCATAGATAAACATAGCAATAACTGCTACCATCAATCCAATAAAGATTGGCCTATCTAAAAGTTTCTCTGGTGTATACAGACCAAACATCTGTAAAGTTAATGATTCTATCCTGTCTGCAAGAATGAAACCCATTAACATAGCTGGTCTACTAAACTTTAAGTATTTACAAGCTATACCAATGACACTGAATATGGCTAGTACTACATAGTCTTCCCAACCTCCTGTGTATTGAACACAAGCCCACGTAACAAAAACTAGTAAAAGTGGACCATATACCCAATAAGGGACGTAAGTAATCATTGCAATCCATCTTGTAAAAACTAAACAAAAGAAACAGACTGCAACTGTAGCACCCATAAACCCGATGAACAGACTGTCAAAGAACTTTGTGTCATACACTAGGTCGGGTGTGCCTAGTTCAAAGTCCAAGTACATGAATAGGGCCATAACAATAGCCGCAAAACTTGCACCTGGTATTCCAAACAATACTGTTGGAATCATTGACGTTGCTTTTTGTGCATTATTAGAACCTTCCGGTCCAATAACACCTTTAATATTTCCTTTACCAAAAGGAATCTTTTCATTTGGATTAAGAGCTGTGGTTGCACCATATGCCATCCAATCACTCATTGCTCCACCTAAGCCTGGAAGGAAGCCAATAAATGCACCAATTAGTCCACCACGCAATCCGTCCCACTTGTATTTCCATGATGCTTGAATGCCTTCCCACGTTTGACCTTTTTGAGAAGTTCTAATGTTTGCAACTTTACCTTTTTTAAATAAACCATCAAGTATCTCAGGTATTGCAAATAGTCCTGCTACAAATGGCATAATTTGTACACTATCTGCTAGATAGTCCCAACCAAATGTATATCTATCTGCGGCTGTTTCTGGATCCATTCCAATAAGTCCTACATAGAATCCAATAGCAATTGCAACTAAACTTCTAACCCAAAACTTTGTACTCACAAAACCAACAGTAGCCAATGCTAATAATACAAAGGCCCAGAGTTCTGGAATACCAAATATCATAATCAAATTACTATACCATGGCAACAATGCAAACGTTAATGTTCCCCATAAGAGTCCATTAACTGTTGATACTGTTATTGCGGCTGTTAATGCATATGTAGCTCTGCCTTGTAATGCTAATGGAAATCCATCTACCATTGTTGCGGCTGCACTATTGGCACCTGGAATACCTAACAGTACTCCACTAAAGCTATCTCCAGTAGTACTGGCAGCAACAACTGCCATTACAAATATTACACCCAAGTAAGGATCAAAAGCTGTAAACCAACCTATGAATCCAAATAAGGCAACGAGACCTGTTGTAGCACCTGCACTAGGTATGATACCAACGATAAGTCCGTAAAATGTGCCAGCTAATATAGCGGCTATGATTTCTAACATTACTTCTCCAATTTATGTTAATTCTTTTTTAAGACGAAGTAGTATCGTGAACCACGTTCACCCATCTCTTGTCTAAGATCCATAATAGAACAGTTCAGCTGACCTGCACTGTTAATTATAAATTCGCTGTTCCAATTAAAAAATTCAATCCACTTAGCTTCCATTGCTTCGTGTTGTCTGCCTGGGTTAGCTCTAAAGTAAAGCAATCCGCCTGGCTTTGTAATTTTAACTGCATGTTCAAGTTCATTGTAAATTTTGTCAACACTTCCAAAGTTAACACTTCCAAGACAGATAACAACATCATATGGTTGTTGTCCAACATGATCTAATATATTTGATGTAATGTCTGCTTTTTTATTATAAGGATCAACTCCAACTAAGTTATTAATCTTTCCTTTGAACTCATTGTAACCACAACCTAAGTCTAATACATTTAATGGATTTAATCCATTAACTTCGTCAACAATTGATAGTCCGCTGTATTTGTATTTCTTAGTGTGTGGTTGCCATACTGTACTAAAGTATTGTTCAAGTACTGCATGGTGTATTTTATCTGCTAACGCAATTATATCAGTAAATTCTGGATTTACTTCTACACCAAATGTACCACTAATTGCTTTTGCTAACAGATCATTGTTTCTCATAAGCTGAGGGCTTGCTTGAAACATAATGCTTAGTTGTTCTAATATCTTTTTATTCATTTTCTATTAACTTCCAATAATAAGGGTTCTCGTCTGTTTTAACTTGTCCTAAGTATTCTTGCCCTGTTTCAAGATCAACTAGTTTATACTTGTTGGGACACTTAGTTTTTACTTTAAGTTCAAGACGAATGTCGAACTCTGGTACCTCTGTACCATCTAATAATTTTCTTTGCATTACCACTTTACTTTTCTTGTTCTTTGGGAGGCTTTGCTGTTAATATTTTCTTCTTAACAATACTACCAGCAACATCGCCTGTTGTTACTTTAAGTACTCCACCTACGTTAAACAATGTAGGACCACAACCCGAAAGCATTAGTAATGCTATTATTATGATTGTGTTGGTACTTTTACCCATCTATCTATTTCAGTACCTTTTCTATTTACGTACTGAACTTTTATTTCTTTTGTACCTTTCGGTACTGCTGAACTTGCTGACTTTAGTATTTTCTTTAAACTTAAACCTTCTTTGGTTTCGTTATATTCTTTACCATCAGTTAGTTCTATTGTTAACTTTCTTCCCATAACCCTCCGTGGTTACATTGCGTTCTTTTTTTCTTGTATTTCTTTACGTCTTTCTTTAGTTAGTTTACCTAACTCGCCTAATGCTTTTCTAGCTCTAGCCGCTGCCGCTTTTACGCCTTTGTCTTCCCATGCTTCATGTTCAACAACATATGCTTGGTAAGCTTCTACTATCTTTTGATGTGTCATGTTATTCCTTTTGTTTAGCCAAAGTGTTTAGTAACACTCTTTGGTAGTTTTGATTTGATTGGATTCCATATAGCTGCTTCTGCTTTGCCAACGATCTTTGGTCTAGGCACTAACCAGCCAATAAGTACTCCTAATAAAAAATATCCCATTATTTTTCCTTTGTTAACCTTTATTATACACTTTAATAATAAAATGTCAAGCGATTCTTGTAACTTTTGTTACTTACCGCCAACATATCCTGCAATAACACCAATTAATCCTGTCAAAGACATTTTCATTAGTGTCATAACTTCTGTGTCAATTCCTCTTCCTTCTTTAACTGCAACATAATAATCTCCTATAATTACAACTCCAAGAAGTGAAACAACACCCAATGTTAATATAACAACAATCAAGTCTTTTAGATTTGTTACTAATTTCATTTGTGTTCTCCTATTCGTTTTTTCTTTTTCTCATATAGCTTAGTCCATCTCTTTAATTGAGATTTGTCTAGTCTATTACGAGCATCTTCGGCAATACGTTCGTGTATTGTTTCATCACCATCTGCTATCTTCCACTCGTTCTTTTCTTTCATAGTTCTACCACAGCCAGTACACTGGCCGTTCACATTATCGCATAGCGAAACACATAAACCAATCATAATTACTTACTCTCTTAATCGTAAATGAATGGGTCTTTTTCAGCTAAACGTTTTAGCTTCTTTTTTAGCATACGTTTGTATTTCCATTCTGCTATTTTATTTCTTATCCATTTAATCATTTTTTAAATTTTCCTTGCCGTTTATAATGTTATGTTCGTATTTAACAAACAAATCTTTGTAGTTATTAAAATCTGGCGCCCAGGCTGCAAGTATTGATAGTATGTAGCCAGTTGGGTAAGGATCGAATTGACGGTGATGTCTGTATTCAGTCATATCAAATATCACAAAGCCTTGTTCAGCAAGCACTTCACAATCTTTTAAGTATTGTCCAGTCTCCCAACGAGCGTATGCTTCTGGTGTTCCATTACCAAACGGTCCGGTTGATATTAATATTCCTACATCACTTATTGAATCTTTATAAGCATCCATTAATCCATTTAATGCTCCCAAGTTAGGTGCCGCATCATCGTTTACATAATCTAACTTAGCACCATTTACACTTACTAAATGTTCTGCTGTTGATTGTTTATATGCATTCATTCCATGAAACAATGATTCTTTTCTGTTTGGTCGTTGATCAGAACGTCTCTGTCTTTCACCACAACATAATAATGATAAATCTTGATCCTTTGATAATCGTTCATGGTTCTTTAAAAAATGTCCTCTGTTAGGTACAGTTTTGTAATGTTCTAAATGATCTTTATGAAATAAGTCTACACCAAGTATGTGTGTATCTTCGGAAAACTGAAACATTAGTTCGTGAGCTCCACCGCCACCTATGCCAAGCTCACACAAACTTAATTGTTGTTGTCTTGACGTTGTTAATTTATCTACTTGTGCGAGTGTTTCAGTTATAAATGGAAGGAACCCTCTTTCTACATCTCTTTTAACACTTAGGCATCGCTCAGACATTGCCATTTCTTTGTAACCTATTGCATCAAATCTTCTAATCATGTGTAAAAACCTTAACTCCATATGCTTCGTGCCAACGTTGAGCATCTTCTTCTGTATCTACCATTGGCTCGCCTTTGATATTTAAACTAGTATTCAATAACATTGGACAACCTGTATCTGCATACCAACGTGTTAACAGTTCGTGTAACTTAGGATGTTGATATTCGTTTACTGTTTGAACTCTGCTTGTATTATCATAATGAGCAATAGCAGGAAATCCTTTTGGATCTAAACATACACTAGTGAACTGCATAAATGGTCCCACAGGTCCATCAAAGTATTCGCTTGCATGTTCTTCTAGTATCACAGGAGCAAATGGTCTAAATTCTTGTCTACGTTTTGTTTGATTAACCAAATGCTTTATATCATTTCCACGTGGGTCAGCAAACAAACTTCTATTGCCCAATGCTCTTGGTCCAAACTCTGCACGACCGTTAGCAACTCCTACAACTCTTTTTGAATGTAATTCTTTTAATGCACTTTGTACTGGATATGCTCCAGATATATTGTATCCTAGATAAGGATTATTAAAGTGTACAAACTTATTCTTAGCAGCCAATATAGTTCCTAAACTACTGCCTGCATCTCCTGGGTTTGGCATTATCCATACTTCTCTAAAATATTCTTTAGCTATACTATTAGCAACACAATTCAAAGCACACCCGCCCATGACAACTAGGTTCTCACTTGCTGTATGTGTTCTAATGTAATTGCAATAGTGTCTAAATATTCTTTCGTATACTGCTTGTGTACCTGCCGCAATGTCTGCGTAGTCTTGTACTGAGTTAAGTTCTGGTGCCCACCACATACAACCTCTATGTAGGTTATGTTTTAATCTAACTGCTGGTTCTGAATGTTTGATAGGGCGAAAGAAGTCATTCCATATTTGTTCTTTGAATCTATCTGGGTCTCCTATTGCTGCCCAACCCATTAATATGTATTCGTCTTCGTTTGGTTTTAATCCTATGCGTTGAGTCATTGCACTGTACCACAATCCAATACTGTGTGGATATCCTTGACTCCAAGTCTTTTCTAGTGATTGCCCATTGCCTTCCCAAATACTAACTGTTTCAAACTCACCAATGCTGTCTAACACAAGAACATTTGCATCTGTGAACGGACTTGTGTAGTAGCCTGCGGCCGCATGTGAATGATGATGCTTGCTGTGTTTGATTCTTTTGTTTAATCCTGGATATACTTGCTGTAGTTGTCTAGCAATGGTTGGTTTGTTAAATGCTGTATTGTATTGTCCAGCCCATATCTGTCTTGTACGTTTTAGTAACCCATGTTCATAGTGATAAATTTCATCTGGTTCGCCATACTCTAGTGCTTGTCCAATAACTGTTGGATTAAGATGTTTATCATTCTTAATTCTACTACTTCTTTCAGCATGTGCGGCAAATTCTATATTTAAAGAGCCTGTTCTGCTCTGTTCGATAACAGTTATACTAGCATCGTGTGTGCCAGTATTGATTCCCCATATTGTTTTCATTGATTTCTCTTTGTGTGTTAATTACAACTGTATTTATCAGAATTATAACATATGTTAATAGAAATATAAGATAAATACTATATATGAACTATAAGAACTTAGAAATTGAACTAACAACTATCTGTACATTGGGTTGTCCTGGTTGTCCACGTAACTATCAAAAGCATTTAAAGCCACAATGGAATACTGGACATATGGATTACGATTATGTACGTTGGTTAGCCTATGAAACAGACTTCTGGCAATATCAATTTGTAGGTTGTTATGGAGATCCCATTTACCACCCAAACATTGTAGAGATAATGGAATTGTTTGTGAAACAAGGCAAACGTTTTACAATAGAAACAAATGCCAGCAATACCAAACCAGAGTTATGGGATAAGATACACGAATTAGAATTAAACGATAAAGTTCTGTTTACGTTTAGTGTAGATGGATTAGAAGATACAAATCATATATATCGTAAACGTAGCAAATGGAAAGATATTGAATATGCTATGAGTCAAGTGTTAAGTATGAAACACAAACCTACTACACTGTGGAAATGGATAGAGTTTCCATACAATCAACATCAAACAGAAACTGCTAGACAACTAGCAAACGATATAGGCTTTGATAGGTTTCAAGTTAGACGTAGTACTAGATGGAAACCGTATTCATTTGATAATGTAGATGATATGCCTCAATACCTATTTCCAGAACAATTACAACTGTGGAGGGATAAATGGGAACGAATGACGAACCAATAAACATATATCCTAGATGCTTGGATGAACAACACAAAGACAGTCACAGTGTATTCCTAAGTCCTGATGGGTTTATTAGACCTTGTTGTTATGTAAACAATACCAGAGATTGGGATGAGTTTTTAGTATGGATGAGTGCTAACGATCTAGACACAAAGGATCTAGTATTCTATCCCAAAGGCATTGAAGGAGTTATGAAAACTGATACAATGCAAACTCTAAAAAGTCAACTACAAAGTCGTTCAAGTAGTTGCCCTAGCATATGTAAAAGTATGTGTGGTAAACCCACAACCACTAACCTACATCCAATTAAGACTTAGTTATAGTACGAAACGCACCTTCTGGACTGTGTAGTGCATTAATAAGATCTTCAAACATAGCAGGTGTAACTGCAATTGCTTGTGGCATTGGGCTATCGTCTTCAAACTGTCGTATATAAACTACATCATCAAATGCATTTATAATTAAGTCTGGACAATCACCATTGTCATCTAAGATAGTCATAGTGACTTCATCATGTTCAAATTCAACTGTGTACATTGTGTTCTTTCTAGTAGTGGGTGTTGCTTTCGTCTAGTCTAGCAGTAATGCTGTCTCCCCAATTCCAATCATTGGGCATGTCTGTTAACCACTTATATTCAAAGTCTATACGTTGTCTATCTTCTGTGCTGATATAAGCAATCTTTAGGTTGTGTAGAATAAAGTCTGCAATGCTTTGTGGTGTAGCATTTTGTTCAATAATACGTTTCATAATCTCAGTGTGTAACTTGATACAAGGAACAACATGTTCTCTATAGGTTCTAGTTTCACTGGGTTGGTTAAGTGCAATGTCTCGATCATATCCGTCTGCACTCAACAACACTCTGCTCATGTTAATTAAATCCTGGTCTTGGTTCTCTATTGCAAAGAAATACCTATTGGCAATTTGCAATGGATTGTAGCTTCTAGCAAAGTATTGGGTAGCACGTGTTGCACGTACAATAGCATCTATTTCTTCCAACTGTTCTAGGAATAGGAAATAGTCATCTAAACTTATGTAAGGCATTTGCAGTAATGCTCGCCCTGGCATTGTTTCTCGACCATGTTCATGTAATCGAGTTCGCATTATGTCTCGTTCTTCTGGAGTATTGCCGTAACCTGCAATAAGACTTAGGTTGCCTCGTATTAGTTTTACTTCTGTTTTAACGCCATTCTTACTGCGAACTGCCGCTAGCTTGTTAGTGTCTAGTTCCTTTAATAGTGGTTCTAAACCTTTGGCTTTGCATGCAGGAACAAACTGTTCTATTACAAACTGTTTAAAGTCTTCGAAACTGCTGGTTAGGTATTGCAAACTGTGTTCCTTTAGAACTGAAACATACTAATAGTAAGTCCTATTAGAAACAATAGGAATACTGCTAGTGCGGCTCTGACTGCTAGTTGTAGTATCCAATCAAGCATACTTACTCCATTTTTCATTCCACAATTCATAGCAAAGATCTTCAAAATGATCTTCATCTCCGCTTCCTTGTAGTAGATTACTGTGGCTTTTCATCTTAGTAATAAATTGATTAAGGTGTTCGCATTCACCCACTGTGCTCTCTGCAATTTCATAAAACTGATTGCAATTGTCTTCGATTAAACTGTACATTCCCATTATGCAACCTCCCTTTGAGCTTCCCAAGCCTTAAACTGTGCATGTACACAGATCTTGTAGTTTTCCAGTGTAGGAATCATGCCATTTTGCTTGCATAACTTCTTAGCATGCGGTGTCATAAAACCCTTGCTTTCAAGTATATCTAGTGGACTAGTACCTGAATCATAAGCATCAAAGTACTCGCTAACACTGAAGTTTTTGATTAAGAAGCTTTTAAAACTAGCACAATACTTGATGTATTTGAATCTAGCAACAAACTTCCTGCTAGTTCCATACGTTAAGTACATACCATCGTAATTGAAATTCTCTTTAATAAACTTATCCATTTTGTAACTCCTATTATTAATTAACTATACTTACAGTATACAGTAAGAAGTCTTGCTTGTCAACCTCTAAATACCCAATTAAACAGCGGCTCAATTAGTATCCGTATGAGCTTACTACGTGTTCATAGCAGTTTTCATTAACGAAACTAGCACCAGCATCACTGCTATTGATCTCATCTAATTGAGACTCAGTTAGTTCCACACCGTTGAGTGTAGCACTACTCAAATAAGCATCGCAATAGTCTGGATGATCTTTGAAGTCAACTCCATCTAGTTCAACGTCTTCTAACTGACTAATTTGATTTATAATACTCATGTAATTCTCCTATTTGTTTAACTTATATACTAATAGTACAACAAGATGTCTTGCTTGTCAACCTATTAATCTCTGATAACTTAACTAAATTCACAGGTGGTTTTCACTAGTTTATTACTCTATAAAGATACCTAGCGGAGCTCTGCAACAAAATTTTTTACATCTTATGCCTAGCGTGTGGAGTAACTATCCAACAGTAACATTCCGTGTAAGCCCAGAGCGTTGTTACATACTGATAATAAATTGTACATAGACCAGTACCTATGTGCTGTGAGTTCTCTATTAACCCACTTATAAAAATATATCTGGGCATGTGTTGCTTACGCATTAAGTGTGTACGGATATAAAATCCTTTATTACAGCCCAGTCCACTATACTATAATACTTCGTGTATAAGTCAACCTTTAAATATAATGCTACACACACATTGCATTAAACCCATATTATGTTACATATAGTTTACAAACCTAGCAACACTATAGTATTACATAAGCGGCTAACGTGTGCTTAACTCATACAGTAGTAGTAGTAATATATACAAAGATATATAAAAGGGTGTGAATATATATCTTAGCATATAGTGTAAGCATAGTAGTAGTATAGTTACAGAAACGTATAGTGTAAACATACCGGCTAGCGTGTGTAGTAGTATAGCCTATAGTGTAAGCATAGTAGCCGGCCGACACCGTAGCAACTAGCGTATACGCAGGTTTAGGGGGAATACCGGTTCTCCTTAGTATAGTGCAGAATAGTGGTATTTTTTTCTAAAACCGTGGTGATTGAAGGGCTCGAATTAAAATGGAAGGGGCTGAAAACACCTATATATCGCTTCGTACGGTTCTAAAGGCATGGTTATGGTGGGAAATATTCAACAATATCAACGGCTTATAGTGGTTTGTTAAGGCTTTTCATAACATATACTGTACTATACAGTATCAGGGGAATAGGTATTGTCACTATAGTGTATAAACAGCCTATATACACTGTATTTGTGTAAATAGTAGTATGGAAGATAAGCACTATACGCTAAGAGATTGTGGAAGTTACTATACACTATACGAGGACGGTACTGTATTGATCATTACACATAATCGACATACTGCATTACGTTACTATTATCAGCATGTGGATCTCCCTATACCAGAGTATTTAAAGTATACTTACCAAGATATTTCGGTTGACAAAGGCGGTATATAGTGTTATATTATACATATGTTAAAGAAGATAATTTGGTTCTTTATTGCATGGATGATCCTATGGTGGATTGTGAACTAAAGGGCCGAACTACTGGAGAATAAAATGAATAACTTGATAACGAATACGGCTTATACAGTATTGGTGATCGCATTAGTTAGTTGGATGGTGGGGATTTTTTGTATACTATACAGTATAAATCAACACATGGAAATACTAATTCATAATCACAATGCGGTATGGGAAACACTTGACTTGGTTTGGGGCGAAATGTTCACAGAACCTGGTGTTATGACGCCGTTAAATAATTAAGAATTTGCCACACTTTTCGGTTGACAAGTGGATGTATATAGCGTATACTGTAAGTATAGTTAATAATAGTTTTAGGAGATCGATATGAGTGTTAAAATAGTATCCAATATGGTTTGGGAAGCTGAATCAAAGACTTCGGCACCTGATGGTGTATACAAAATGCGAACCACTATGTTCGATTATAGAGCTGCCAATAACCAAGAGTGGCCTCCTAAACAAGATTATGTATTCCTTAATTGGGAATCAGACCTACCGGTATCGGTCTCAGACGGAAACATCAACATCGAAGAAGCGACCAAAGCCGCAGGTCACCTAATGCACAGTTGCGGTTATCACGGAGTGTATGTAGAGGCTGTTGAATATGATCCAACCTCCAACACTTTCGACCTAACAGTAGGGAGCTAATATGAAACAATTACCCAAAAAGAAATCAAAGACCAAGATAGATTCTATTGCGAATGTATCAGAGTCTGTAGCAGAATATCTAGCCCGCGGTGGTACTATCACCGTATGCGAACCTGGAGCACGTACAGAGGACATTCCTCAAGGCCAATGGACACGGAATCGCAGCCGAGTCAAAGCCCCTACGTTGCCGGATCAGGACGCAAAATAGTAATACTCGAGGGGTTGGCTAGATCGCCTCAGTAGCAAACAACGGTTAGCAACCCTTCGTGTTATGGGTTGACTCCTTAACTAACTATACAAACCCCACAATGTTTAACCGTGTTGTGGGGTTTATCTTTGAATATAATCAAACTAATTTAAAATATCCAATGATTTCAATGACTTAGCCGAGCCTATTATGGTTGACAACCAAGACATCTTATGCTATAATATATACATATTAAACAATAAAGGAGTACACACTATGACAGTAAGCACAATGAATGATACAGTAAACCACATCAGGACTATGAACCAGGATGAGTTAGTACACATCATGGAAGAAGTAGCACTGCGTAGAAGCTATGTAAGCCGTACTCAATTGCGTACTATAGCTGTGGGTGATGTTGTAGAGTTCACACAACGTAATGGAACAGTAGTACAAGGTACTGTGCGTAAGAAGGCTATCAAGAATGTTACTGTAGAAACTACTATAGGTAACTGGAAGGTGCCAGCACATATGTTAACTATAGTATAAGGAGAACTATGGCAGCTATTAAAGAACATAGTAGTGTACAGTTTACTAACACTGCGGGTAGAAGCATAACTGGAACAGTAACCAAACTTGAAGGTGTTTGGGTTACTGTGTTTGAATGCCCAGGTAGTGTATATAGACTACCAAAGAGTGCATTAAAATTAATCAAATCAGAATAATAAAAAGTTTCTCAGATCACGGTCGTCTAATGGTGCAGCTGTGGTCTGGTGAAAAAAATTGATGGCGCCCAACAAAAATCTGTATTTTTTCTCAACTCTGCTACAAACCATTTCTCATTATAGCTACTAGGGAAACCAATACGCATTGTGGAACACTGTGCGTACAAGGGATAGTATAGACCTTGAGTTACAGTAGCTCTAAGCTACAAAACTTTGACTCACCTCTTCAGTTTGTATAGTAAATTTTTTTGCTAGCATTTTTTTACCCTATGTGCTATATAACCTCTATAAGCTATAAATACTCTATATGATACACATACTAGGACATGACTGCATACACAACTTAATACTAGGGTTGTCGTCTGGAACTGATTCAGGAAGTTACGCTGATATACTTGTACAGTATGCTAGCAGTAACTTAGATTCATTACCCGTATACGCTACACATGCCTTTAGTGTGAATGCTCCACAAGACTATCAGCAGTGTTGTGATGATTTTGGATATCAGTTAGAACGTGTTAGCTACAGTCCATTAAGCGGTTTAACACACACAGACGCACTGTTGCTTATGCGTGACTTTGCTTGGGATACTATACCCTTAGAGGATAGACTACACGATAGCTGGACTTATATAAGTGATTGGTATCCTAGACTATTCAGCGACTTATACAGTTTAGATGAATACAAAAGGTTACTAGCTTCACTTTAATTCACACTGTATATAGTCATTTAAGAACCATTTAAACTGTTATTCGGACTATATATGCTACCATAAAACATTG
>OBMK010002187.1_pt1 | contig 15197 bp, 10 predicted proteins | sample 1539081 | NCBI WGS metagenome assembly OBMK01 (sample SAMEA3355528, study PRJEB22509) | marine metagenome | biome: marine; feature: river plume; material: water | place: USA | collected 2010-08-07 | depth 0.5 m | reverse complement strand
ACCAGTACATCGACGCCGCCGAACTCGCGCACCGCAGTGTCCGCCAGCGCCCGGAGCGCGGCCTCGTCGGCCATGTCGGTCGGCACCGTCAGCACGCGGCCGCGATACTCGCTGCCGAGCCCGTCAGCGACAGCTTTCAGACCCTCGGCCGAGCGCGCCGCCAGCACCAGATTCAAGCCTCGCTGCGCCAGTGAGCGGACGATGTGAATGCCCATGCCACGGGAGGCGCCGGTCACCAGCGCGGTCATGCCTGCTTCGAGTTTCATCGGGACTCCCCAGTGCGAGCCCGCCCCGGCGGCATAGCTCCAGCGCCAGAAGATAGCCGAGCGCGATGACAAGTAGCTTGGTCGGCTCGATCAGGCCCGGCCGGCGCTGGGCCGGCGCGTGAGCGGCCAGAGTGGCGGTGCCGGCGTGGTGGTGAGCAAGGGGCCGATCAGCAGCCAGGGCAGGGGCGTGGACATACGACGGCCTTTCGCAGGATGCCGTCCGTCTCCTTCAGTGCAGGGTTGGCGCGGCGCCGCAGCACTTCTTGAACTTCCTGCCGCTACCGCAGGGGCAAGCCTCGTTGCGGCCGACCTTGGGTTCGGCGCGGCGCACCAACGCGGGAACCTCCTTCTGCCGCCGCCAGTGGTCGCGCATCTGCACCAGACGGGTCGGGATGACCGCTTTCCAGCGCTCGACGTTGCCGGACTCGAATTCCTCAGCGGGGATTTCCTCGTCCTCGCCGAGCATCACGAAGGGGGTGAACCAGGCCAGCTCTTTGTCCATCAGCTCCAACCACAGCGCCTCGTCGAAGTCGAGGCCGATCAGAAAGCCCTGGCACCAGCGGCGCGCGTCCCAGCGCGCCTCGCGCTGATACAGCGGCGTGAAGCGCACTGGCTCGGCCATGAAGGCACGGGCAACGCCGTTGTACAGGCGCATCACCAGGCTGTAGATGCGCTGCGCTTGCGCCGCAGTGGCAAAGCCGGCCGGCGCCCGGCCCGCGTCGATGTCCCAGACCCAGGGCAGCCAGTCCGAGGGCAGGACCATCTCGGGGGCGACGATCAACGCCGCGGCGTAGCCCTCCAGCATGGCCGGGTCCATCGTCCGCTCGCGCCGGCCCGGCTGCTGGAGGAAGGCGTTCAGCGCGTCGAGTTCGGTGGGCGAGAGCGCCGCACCCGGATCGGCCACTGCCGCCGCCCGCGGCGTCCCGACCGTGGGGTTGGACTGCGGACCTGTGGCATCTTCATCGGCGGCTGGCGCCTGCGGCCAGGGCCGGGTCTGGGAGCGCCAGTTGGACGGCGGCAGACCGAAGACCTCGCGGACCCGATCCGCCGGCGAGCCGATGTGCGCCGGGCGCAGCACCAGTGTGTGCAGCAGCCGGCGGCTGAACCCTTCCGACGTCGACTCGTCGTTGAAATGGTGGTGCGCCTCCATGTCGAGGCCATAGCGGTTGATGGTTGCCAGCACCGAGGCGGAGTTGCTCCTGGCGAAAGCGGTGGGGCGCGAGGCCGCCGCCTCCACCTCGGCCTGTTCTTGAGCAACGCCGAGAGCCAGCAGGCTGCGGTGCAGTTGATCCGCGAATCGCTGCGGGATACCGGCATAGGGCGCGGCATCGATCATCAGGCCCAACCGCGTATTCTCGTTTGCCGCCAGCACATAGGCCTTGCGCCCGTAGCGGATCAAATTCGCCGTCCATTCGCCAAGGCGATTGGACGGCGCCAGCGGCGACTCGACCGGTGTGGCCTTCATCGCCTTGAGCAGCTTGGCGGTGCAGCGCAGGACGGTCATGGCTGGCGGCTCAAGCCTCGACCGGCTTGGCCAGCTCGTCGGCCACGCTCTGGAAGGCCTCCAGGGCCGCCTGCAGGTTGTCGACGATCTGCGCGGCGATCACGTCCGGCGGCGGCAGGCTGTCGACGTCGTCCAGGCTCTCATCCTTGAGCCAGAAGATGTCGAGGTTCAGCTTGTCGCGCTTCAGTAGGTCATCGACGCCGAAGCGCTTGAAGCGGTCGGTCTCCGTACGCTGATCGATCCGGCCGGCGCAGTAGCAGGCCGCGAAGTCGTCGAGGTCGCTGCGCTTGAGCGGGTTCTTCTTCAGCGTGAAGTTGGTGTTGGTGCGCAGGTCGTAGACCCACAGCGCCTTGGTGTTCGGCTTGCCGTCCGCGCGCGGCGCGTGCTTGTCGAAGAAGAGCACGTTCGCCTTCACGCCGTTGGCGTAGAAGATACCGGTCGGCAGGCGCAGCAGGGTGTGGAAGTCGAACTGCATCAGCAGCCTTCGGCGGATGCCTTCGCCTGCGCTGCCGGCCTCAAACAGCACGTTGTCCGGCAGCACCACGCCGGCGCGGCCGTTGCTGTCCATGATCGTGAGGATGTGCTGCATGAAGTTGAGCTGCTTGTTCGAGGTGGTGAACTTGAAGTCCCCCCGCTCGTAGCTCTCCTGCTCGGTCGCAACCGACCCGTCGTCGCCAATCACCCGGTAGCTGCTCTTCTTGCCGAACGGCGGATTGGTCAGGATCACGTCGTAGCGCGTGCCTGGGTCGCTGGCAAGCGCATCACCGCAACTGATCGGGCTCTCGCCGTTGCCGATGCCATGCAGGTACAGGTTCATGCCGCACAGGCGCACCACCTCGTCGACGATGTCCGTGCCGCTCAGCGATTGTTCGCGCAGCTTGCGCTGATTGCTGCGGTCCTGCGCGCCGGGCTGCTGGCGCATGTGCTCGTAGGCGGAGAGCAGAAAACCGCCGGTGCCGCAGGCCGGGTCGTGCACCGTCTCGCCGATGCGCGGGTCGAGCAGCTTCACCATCACGTCGATGATCGGCCGCGGGGTGAAGTACTGGCCGGCGCCGGACTTCACCTCGGCGGCGTTCTTCTCCAGCAGGCCCTCGTAGATCGAGCCCTTCACGTCCACGCCGATGCCGATCCAGGTCTCGTTGTCGATCAGCGACACCACGCGCTTGAGCTTGGCCGGATCGGTCAGCTTGTTCTGCGCCTTGCGGTAGATGGTGCCGATCAGGCCCTTCTCCTTCGCCAGCGCCTCCAGTGTATGGCGGTACTGCAGCTCCAGCGCGTCCCCCGCCAGCGGGCCAAGCTTCTCCCAGCGCCAGGCGGCCGGGATGATCGAGGGCTCGCCGAGCAACTCCGTGCGCTCCTGGTCCATCTTCAGGAACAGCAGGAAGGTGATCTGCTCGATGTAGTCGCCGTAGCTGATGCCTTGGTCGCGCAGCACATGCGCGAAGTTCCAGACCTTGGAGACGAGGGTAGAGTAGTCAGTGGTCATTCGGTCGCCAGAATTCGATCTTGATGCTATAGCAAGCAACTGATTTTTAGGAGTTATTAGGCACATTCCGGATTCGCGTGAACTAAGACCTGAAGGCTTGCGATCCTTTACCTACCCCGCCGCTAAGTTAACGATATCGATTTACCGTTAACTAACGAAAAACCTCAGGTAGCGATCAAGCATTTGGAGTTGACCCCACATCTGGCCCAAGGCTTCGACAACCGCCCTCAGCATTTCGCTAGCCGGCGGGCGCCCCGGGCACCAGCCGTTGCAGGGCGAGGGAGACTGAACTTTCATCGAACAGCTTCAGCTTGCGCGCTGCATGGCTCTCCCCGGCGGGCCATCGGGCCAGACCCTGGCGAACGCTGCTTGCCGTCGCATCGCAGCCGCCGCGCTGCAGCAGCCAGTCCACCGTGGCCAACAGCTCCATGCCGTAGGGGGACTCGAAGCCCTCGATGATCTCGACTGTCTTTTCCAGCGCCCCTCGGTATTGCAAGGCCTCACCGCTGCCCAGGTAGGCCAGCACACGGTCCCGCTGCGTATGCTCGAACCAGACCGCATCCAGCGGGCCGGCATCCGCGATCCGGCGGTCGCAATGCAGATAGCTGCCGTCCAGATCGCTCAGCAGATGGCTGAGCCGATGGGCAAAGGGACCGTAGCGATCTGCCGCGAAGCGCAGGTCCAGCGGGTTCCTCACCCCCAGTGCGTCCAGCGACCGCTCCAGGAACCAGGCCAGCTTCTGGACCTCCAGCAGGCTGCACTCGAAGCCCAGCACCGAATACCGTCGCACCAGTTCCGCGATCAGCGCACGCGCCGGGGTCAGTGTCGTGACGCCCTTGCGCTTGGCCACGTTCTGATACTGGGAGCTGGGCTCGTACACCAGCACCTCGACGTCTTCCAGATCACCAAGCGCCCTCTCGATCTCATCGCGTACCGCCGGCCAGGCCAGGCCGCCATTGCCGGCACCCAGGGGGGGTACGGCAACGGACCGAACGCCCTGTTCGGCCAGGAAGCGGCGCAGGTCCTGCAGGCCCTCCACGACCCATTCCAGACGGGATTTGCCGCGCCAGTCGCGCTTGGTCGGAAAGTTCACGATCCAGCGCGGCCCGCCAAGCTCCCGGGGCTCGGTGACGAACATGCGCCCCACCTGCACCTCGCCCGCCTTGCAGGCCGCGACGTAGCGCCGGTAGTTGTCGTCGAAGCGCTCGCGGAACATCAGGGCCACGCCCTTGCCCATCAAGCCCACGGTGTTCACCGTGTTGACCAGGGCTTCGGCCGGGGCTTCGAGAAGGTTGCCGGTGGTGTAACGAATCATCAGAAAAACCAGGTGGGCCGGACGGCGGTCTTCAATTGCAGACCCCTGCGGGCTATTTCCGTGTCCATCGTCGCCGCAACCCTCGCCTCGTGGCAAACCAGACCGAGCAGGCCGACCAGCGGCAGAGCGTCGCGGATCAGCGCCTCGGCCTGGTAGCGCTCGAAGGGCTCCGGGTCATCCGGATTGCGACGGAAATCCTGGGCCTGCCAGCGTGGCCAGTCCAATTCAGTCAAGGACGACAGCTCGGTGAAGAAGCGCGCCTTCTGCAGATAGGCGTGGCGGTCCGTGAAGACGAACGGCAGGCCCAGCTCCGCCAAGCGATGCAGGCTGGAGACCAGGATGCAGATTTCGTCACGGCCCCGTCGGGGCACGCCACGCCCGGTGACTATGTTCATCAGCATAGGCGAGAACGGCGTGAAGTAGAACGGCACATAGTCGGCGAGCGTTCCGGCAGACGGTAGCCGCACCGGGTGCTGACCGCGCTCGGCGATCAGATCCGGCTTGCCGATCTGCACATAGCCCGGGTCTTTCACTGCGCTGGCCGCGCAATGCAGGCCGTGATCCAGAATCCACGGCAGATTGTCCCGGTGCGTGATCCTAAAGATCAGCGCCCGTTCTGGGTTCAGCAGAGCGGCGTGACGGGTCACGGGCCTGCCGCACTGCGCTTAGTGCGGCCGCGCTTGGGCTTGGTGGGGGCTTCGCTGCGGGCGGCTGCGAGGCGTTGAAGTAACGCGACAGCAGGCTCGTCATCAACGCATTGCGAAGCTAGCTGTCCGGAAAATGCCGCCTTGAGCACCGATTGCCTCAGCGCGGCCGTACGTCGAAATTCACCCGTGTTCGAAGATTCAGCTGCATCGGAACGCGACAATTCGCGTGCGACCGTGTCGAGAGCGACATTCAGTTCATCGAGTGGTGGGATGGGGATCGCGAGCGCCTTGAGTTTGCTTCCGTTGACGTTCGCTTGGCCCACCTGCTGACTCTTGACCGCGCTTACCCATGCTCGCCCGAAAGCAGAATTTATGAAGTGCGCAAGCCATTCGGCTGGAATCACCGCGGAGCGAACGCGAATTAGGTAAGACGCGAAGGACCATTGACCGTCGCCAATTCGAAACACCGCTGATTTGCCGACGAGCTCTGGACTGTTCGTCCGATTGAACAGGAGATCACCGCTATTTAGAAGTAGTGACGGAAACTCTGCGTGGTCGGCAGGGAGATACTTCAGCGACGAGGTATCCAGCACACCTTGGTTGATGTTGCCCATACGAATAACCGGTACGCCCGAAGACTCGTCACTGCACTTCGCCGATGTTCCATATGCAACGTCATGCGCCAGTTGGTCGACCGATGCCCAAAACCATCTGTGCGGTAGCTCCGGCAGACCAGCGGTATCCGGCACCACCGGCTCCTCGTACTTCTGCTTCCACTTGTCGTTGGCGGGCGTGATGCCCTTGGCCTTCATCTTGTCCAGCTCGGCTTTTTCCCAGGCTTCGCGGCGGGCCTTGAGAATGCGGGTGAGCAGGGCTTCGCCGGATTCGAGCTGGTGCTGGTTCTTCTCCCGCCAGTCGCGCGTGAGTTCACCGGTGACGGCGGCCTTGAGGACGGACTGGCGGTAACGCTCCACCAGCTTCTGCACCCGCTCCAGCGCGCGCTCGCCTTCGTCGATGCGGCTGAAGAGTTCGTCGATCTTGGAGACGATGCGCTGCTGCTCACCGGACGGTGCGAGTGGCAGCTCAGATTCCCGAAGGAAGTCGACTGGCACCCGCTGCTGGCCGACTGCACCCTGCATGTTGCGCCGCGCTTCCTGCCGAAATACTGATCGGACGATGAAGTAGCGGAGGTAGTCGGAATGGATTCCTGCCTTGGGGCGGAGTACATGAAACTCGGTTGAGCCGCAGCCCACTCCGCCTAGGAGGTCGCGTGCTACCGCCACCTTGCCGTTCTCCATACAAGGGGTGATCTTGGCGAACAGGACGTCGCCATCGCGAAACCGAGTAAATCCCTTCTTCACCTCGCCAAACGGACGTTGGTTCGCCGTATTGATCCGGCCGCTCAGCTCCTCAACTGCCGCCATGCCGAGGAAGGTCACCAGCTGTTCATCAGGCACCGAAACCGTTGCGCCGGCCGGGTTGATATCGGCTATCGACGCGATTGTCGTTGTTGCCCACTGCTTCGGAAGCGCGCGTTCGTCAGCATCACTCATGCCGCCAGCGCCTCACTCAACTCATCCAGCATCCCGTTCAACTCCGTCCCGAACAGCTTGCGCGCGGCGATGACACCGCCCCAGGCGCTGAACGGCTGATCCTTCATCAGGTCCGCCGGCGCGATCTCGACATTGGCGGCGAGGTAATCCTTGATGGCCTTGAGCCAGTTCATCTGTTCCTCGGAAAAGTCGCGGCCGGCCTTCTTCTGGCGGCCGATCCACAGGTTGAATTTCTGATCGACGCGGGCGGCGTAGGGCTCCAGCGCGTCCGCCTGACCGGTGGCGAAGCGCACCAGCGAGATGATGTCGGTGAGCACCTTGTCGCTCGGCGCGCCGCGCACCAGCGTCGATTGCAGGCGCTTGTAGGCCTGCCAGACGTCGGCAGTGGTCAGGTGGTGCGGCGGGTCCGTCAGCTTGGTCGCCAGCTCCCGGATCGCGGCATAGGTGAGCCGCCGCTTCGGGAACGGTTGGCTGTACAGAATCTGCAGGGCCAGCAGCTCGTTCTGGTGCTGCTCGATGAAGGTCTTGAACGAGGCGATGCGCTTCTGCGACTGCTGAAGGTCAAAGCCGGCATGCGTCAGTTCGTCGGTGGTGACTTCGTCGATGACGATGTCGGTCTTCTTCTTCACCGCCTTGATCAGGTTGCGCAGCTCGGCGGCGTCCAGCGGCTGGCAGGCGGCGTCCTTCAGCTCATCCTCCACGGCCTGCACCTGCTGCGGCGTGGCGGTGTCCGCCGAACCGGGGCCGTGGCGGTTGATCAGCTCGGCTTCGATGATGTCCGGGCTGATCGACTGCAACAGCTTTGCCGCGATGGACTTGAGCGTGAGGCCCTTCGAGGTCTCGGTGATGCGGGCGCGGTCCTCGGCGTCGATCTGCCGGTCCAGCGCGGCGAGACGACCGGCGAGGCTGGAGATGGCGTCGGCATCGCGTCGGCCCTGGGCGATCTGGTCAATCAGCTTGTCGAACGGCACCGCGCGCTTGCGCTCCAGCGGCTGGCTGACGGTCTTCTTGCCTTCGGTGACGCCGACCGCATCGATCAGCACGAAGCGGGTCTTGGTCTGGGCGTCCGGCGTGACCTGCTTCAAGTCCGCATCGTTGATGGTGCGGACGCCGCGGCCCTTCATCTGCTCGTAGTAGCCCTCGGACTTCACGTCGCGCAGGAAGATCAGGCACTCCACCGGCTTGATGTCGGTGCCGGTGGCGATCATGTCCACGGTGACGGCGATGCGCGGGAACGGATCGACGCGGAAGGCGGCGATCAGCTCCTTGGGCTTCTCGCTGGTCTGGTAGGTGATCTTCTTGGCGAAGTCGTTGCCCTGGCCGAAGACCTCGCGCACGAGGTGCACGATCTCCTCGGCGTGGTTGTCGTCCTTGGCGAAGATCAGGGTCTTGGGCACCCACTGGCCGCTGCGGCCGGGGAAGAGGTCGGTGAACAGCCGGTCGCGGTAGCACTGCAGGACGGTGCGGATCTGGTTGGGGTTGGTGACCGAGCTGTCCAGCTCGGTCTTGGTGTAGGCCATCTCGGCGTCGAGCTGGCGGTAGCGGATGGCGCGGGTGCGGCGGTCGCGCACCGGGACGTGGAAGTCGGCACCGATCAGGCCGCCCTCCTCAGTGACCCTGGTCTTGATGCGGAAGACCTCGAAGCCGACGTTGACGCCGTCCACCACCGATTGCTCGTAGGGGTATTCGGCGACGAGGTTGTTGTAGAAGAAGCCGAGCGTGTGCGCCGAGGGCGTGGCGGTGAGGCCGATCAGGTGGGCGTCGAAGTATTCCAGCACCTGCCGCCACAGGCCGTAGATGGAGCGGTGGCATTCGTCGGTGACGATCACATCGAAGCTCTCGATCGGGATCGCCGGGTTGTAGGCGACGGGGCGCAGTTCGCCGTCGTTGCCGCTCTGGGCGTTGCTCCAGGTCTCGAAGGCGGAGGCTTCTTCGGCATCCTCCGGCAGTTCCTCGCCGCGCAGCATCGCGTACAGGCGCTGGATGGTGGTGATGACGACCTTGGCGTCCTTGTCGATCTGGCTGCCGTGCAGGTGCTGGACGATGTAGGTCTGAGTGAACTTGCGGCCGGAACCGGGCGGCTCGTAGTTCTGGTACTCCTTGAGCGTCTGGTCGCCGAGGTTGTTGCGGTCCACCAGGAACAGGATGCGCTTGGCCCCGGCGTGCTTGAGCAGTCGCCAGCTGAAGGTGCAGGCGGTGAAGGTCTTGCCGGCGCCAGTCGCCATCTGGATCAGCGAGCGCGGCTTGTCCTGCGCCAGCGAGGCTTCCAGGCCGGTGATGGCGTCCACTTGGCAGTCGCGCAGGCCGGCCGTGTCGAGCGCCGGCATCTGCTGAAGGCGGGCGCGGAACGTGTCGGGCTCCTTCAACCATGCGTGCAGGGTCTGTGGCTGGTGGAAGGCGAAGACGCGGCGCGAGCGCGGCTTGGGGTCTGCCCGGTCGCAGAAGAAGGTCTCGTCGCCGGTGGACTCGTAGTCGAAGCGCAGATGATCGCTCCAGCGGGCCAGGTGCTCCGGCAGCGCCACCATGTACTTCGCCGCCTGCTCGGCGACACCACTGAGCGTGACGCCGGCCTTCTTGGCCTCGATCACCCCGGCCGCCTTGCCGCCGACGAACAGCAGGTAGTCGCAGGGGCCGTTGGGTAGCACGAACTCGCGCACCGCCACGCCTTCCGCCGCGTTGCGGTTGAAGGCGGTCATGTCCTGGATCACCCAGCCGGCCGCGCGCAGCAGCGCGTCGATCTGTTCGCGGGCTTGTTGTTCGGGGGTGAGGGGCATGGCTGGACCTTACCCGGCCTGCGGGTCGTTCAACGATTCCTGGGGGTCTTCACCCGGATCATCAAGCGCAGCGAGCACTTCGTGGGCGACGTATAGCTTGCCCCATTGTCGACCGGTGACTTCGCGCAGCACGCCGTTGGCGGTCAGCTTGCGCAACAGAGTGCGTGCGGTCGGGTCGCTGACACCGGTGAGCTGCACGATGCGCGCCGGCACCAGGTAGGGGTTCTCGAACAGGGCGTCGGTCAGTGGCAGTGCCTTCGGGGTGGCCGCCAGTTGCTGCCGCAGGCGCTCGCGCAGGTCGATCAACTGCCGGGCCTGGCGGATGGCGCGGCGGGCACTCCAGTTCACGCCGTTGAGAAAGTAGAGCAGCCAGCCGGACCAGTCGCCGTGGGTGCGGACGGCCTGCAGGTAGAAGTAGTACTCGGCTCGGTGACGCTCGATGAACTCGGAGAGATACAGCAGCGGGAGCCCAAGGCGTCCGCGCTCGATCAGGAACAGCGTGATCAGCAGGCGGCCGACGCGGCCGTTGCCGTCGAGGAAGGGGTGCAGGGCTTCGAAATGCTCGTGCATCAGGCCGCACTGGATCAGTTCGGGCAGGGTGCCGCGCAGGTGCAGGAACTTCTCCCAGTCGCCGAGTGCTTCCTTCATCTCCGCTGGTGGCGGCGGCACATAGGGAGCGGTGACCGGCGTGCTGCCGGCCGGGCCGATCCAGTTCTGCGAGCGGCGGAACTCGCCGGGGATCGCGTGCTGGCCGCGCACGCCAGCCATGAGCCGGGCATGCAGCTCGCAGACCAGACGCAGCGACAGCGGCAACTCCTGGAGGCGCTCGATGCCGTATTCCAGCGCAACGACGTAGTTACGTACCTCCTGCACGTCGTCGGCTGGCGTGTCGCTGGGCTGGCCGGCCTCGTCGACCAGCAGGTCGGACAGACTGGCCTGCGTGCCCTCGATGCGCGACGACAGCACCGCCTCGCGACGGACGTAGGGGGCGATCAGCAGGCGGGGGTTGGGCAGGATGCGCCCCAGCCCGGCGAGTTCACTGAGTGCCGCATCGGCGGCCGAAAGGGCCAGAACGAGGCCGGGCGTGTACTCAATCTCTGGAGGTAGTGGCGCCGGCACGAAGGCGGCGTAGCCCTGGGCCGTGGTCACGACCCGGCCCGCCTGCGGTGCCTTGAAATCTGCGGGATTCATCGTCCCACCCCCAAGCTTCTTTTTAAGAAGGGCAGTCTGCCTTTTTAAGTTTGAGCATGCAATCTTAAATTTCTTGTCCGCGCAATTTAAGAATGCGGGCAGGACGGAATCTGCCCGCCGGGAGCGCCATGCTTGCCATCCGACTTACATCCGGAACACGCCATACCGCGGATCGCCAATCGGCGTATTGAGCGCCGCCGAGATCGAGATGCCCAGCGCGTTGCGGGTGTCCACCGGGTCGAGCATGCCGTCGTCCCAGATCTCGGAGGTGGTGTACCAGGCGCTCTGCTTGCGCTTGAACTCGCCGAGCACCGGGTCGCGGATGGCGTCGATGTCGGCCTGGCTGAGCTGCTTGCCCTGCTTGGCGAGCTGGCGGATCTTCACGTCGGCCAGGGTGTTGGCGGCCTGCTCGGCGCCCATCACGCTGGTCTGCGACTGCGGCCAGCTGAACAGGAAGCGGCTGTCGAAGGCGCGGCCGGACATGCCGTAGTTGCCGGCGCCGAAGCTGCCGTGGCACATCACGGTGAACTTCGGCACCTCGCAGTTCGACACCGCCATGATCATCTTGGCGCCGTCCTTGGTGATGCCGCGGCGCTCGTATTCCTTGCCGACCATGAAGCCGGTGATGTTCTGCAAAAACACAATCGGCGTGCGCGCCTGGTTGCACAGCTCGATGAAATGCGCGCCCTTGAGCGCCGAGTCGTTGAACAGCACGCCATTGTTGGCGAGGATGCCGATCTTGTAGCCCCAGAGATGCGCATAGCCGCAGATCAGGGTCTTGCCGTAGTTCGGCTGGTACTCGTGGAAGCGCGAACCGTCGACCAGGCGCGCGATCACTTCCTTCATGTCGAACTGCGCCTTGATGTCGCGCGGCAGGATGCCGTACAGCTCGCGGCCGTCGTAGTACGGCGCTTCCGGCGCCTGCCATTCGATGTGCGATTTCTGCGGCCGCTTGAACTGCGCGACGATGTCGCGGGCGATGGCGATGGCTTCTTCCTCCGAGCCGGCCGGATAGTCGGCGGTGCCGGACACGCTGGTGTGCATGTCGCAGCCGCCGAGCTCATCGACGCTGACATCCTCGCCGGTCGCGGCCTTCACCAGCGGCGGGCCGGCGAGGAAGATCGCGCCGGTGCCGCGTACGATCACGTTGTAGTCCGAGAGGCCCGGCACGTAGGCGCCGCCGGCCGTGCAGTGGCCGAGCACCACCGAGACCTGCTGCACGCCCATCTTCGAGAGCATGCACTGGTTGCGGAAGATGCGGCCGGCCATGTACTTGTCGGCGAACAGGTCCGCCTGCAAGGGCAGGAAGCCGCCGGCGGAATCGCAGAGGTGCACGACCGGCAGGCGGTTCTCGATGGCGATGTCGAGCGCACGCACGGTCTTCTTCACCGTCAGCGGGTACCAGGCGCCGCCCTTCACGCTGGCGTCGCCGGCGTTGATGACCACTTCACGACCCGAGACGATGCCGATGCCGGTGACGCAGGCGGCGCCCGGCACGTCACCGTCGTAGGCCTCGTTGGCGGCGAGCGAGGACAGCTCCAGGAACGGCGTGCCTGGATCGAGCAGCAGCTCCAGTCGCTCGCGCACCAAGAGCTTCTTCTGCTGGCGCAGGCGGTCGATGTCGCGCTGCGGGCGCTGGTGGCGAACCGCTTCCTGCTTCGCCTTGAACTCGTCGGCGAGGCGGCGGTTGTGGTCGGCGTTGGCCTGGAAGTCGGCGGACGCGGTGTTGAGTTTCGATTCGATACGTTTCACTTGAGCGACTCCAGGCTCAGCAGCAGCGCATCGCGATCAAAGGTCTGCGCTTTCTCGTAGGTGACGACGGCGACCACGCCGTCTCGTGGGGCGGCGATGGTGGTCTCCATCTTCATGCTCTCCATCACCAGCAGGGTCTGTCCCTTGGTCACGGCGTCGCCGGGCTGCACCGAGACGCTGACGATGCTGCCCGGCATCGGCGCGCGGATGTGGTCCTCGGCGCTGCCGCCGCCGGCGGCCGCGAGGCGGTCCAGCGGATGGCGGTAGCGCAGCTGGTAGGCCTCGCCATCGAGATGCACGAAAACGTCGTCGCCGCGCGTGGCGATCACCACCTCGAGGTGACGTTCGCCGACGCTCAGCCAGGCGCGGCCGTCGGCGCCGGTCTTGAGGTCAACGTCGAGTACCGCGTCACCGAAGTGCAGGCGGTAGGCGCTCGCGGAGCGCGACAGCGCGGTGTTGTGCTCGGCCTCGCCGAGCTTGAAGGCGTGTTGCATGTACGCTCCTGATCCTTAATTGCGCCAGCCGCCCATGGCGGCATGCATGTCGGGTACCGCGTCGGCCACATCGCGCATCGGCCTTGTGCTCAGCGCGGCGGCGGCGAGCAGGGCCTGGAGGGTTTCGGAGGCCAGCTCCGGCTCGGCGGCGATCTGCGGATTGGCGTCGAGAAAGCCGGTGTGTACATCGCCGCTGACGAAGGCCGGGTGCGCGATCAGCCGGCGCAGAAAGGCGGTGTTGGTCTTGCAGCCGAGCAGCACGGTGTCGCGCAGCGCGGCGTCGCCCTTGGCGATGGCGTCGGCGCGGTCGCGGCCGGTGACGATCAATTTGGCGATCATCGGGTCGAAGGCCGAGGTCACCTCGCCGCCCTGGAGGATGCCGCTGTCCCAGCGCACGCCCTCGCCCTGCGGCGGATGCAGCACCAGCACCGGGCCGGTGGTCGGCGTATAGCCGCGCGCGGCGTCCTCGGCGTAGATGCGGAACTCGATGGAATGGCCCTTGGCCTTCACGTCGGTCTGGCCGAAGCCGAGTTTCTCGCCAGCGGCGACGCGCAACTGCTGCAGCACCAGGTCGATGCCGGTGATCTGCTCGGTGACCGGATGCTCGACCTGCAGACGGGTGTTCATCTCAAGGAAGTAGAACTCGCCCTGCTGGCCGAAGATGAACTCGACGGTGCCGGCGTTGCGGTAGCCGATGGAGCGGGCGATGCCGGCGGCGGTCTCGCAGATCTTCTCGCGTAGCTCGGGAGTGAGCGCCGGCGAAGGGGTTTCCTCGACGATCTTCTGGAAGCGCCGCTGCACCGAGCACTCGCGCTCGAACACGTGCACGACATTGCCCTGGCCGTCGCCCAGCACCTGCACCTCGATATGGCGCGGGTTCTCGATGTAGCGCTCGCAGTACAGGCGGCCGTCGCCGAAGTAGCGCTGGCCCTCGCTGCGGCCGCGCTCGATTTCCTGCGCCAGCAGCGACAGATCACGGACGATGCGCATGCCCTTGCCGCCACCGCCGGCGGAAGGCTTGATCAGCAGCGGCGCGCCAACCTTGCGCGAGCGCTCGACGAAGGTCGCCGGGTCATCGTCCTCGATCGCCGAGGGCGCGACCGGGAAGCCGGCCTTCTCGACGAAGTTGCGCGCGCGCACCTTGTCGCCCATGAGATCAATCTGCTCCGGCGTCGGGCCGATGAAGCGAATCCCGGCCGCCTCCACCGCCTGGCAGAAGCCCTTGTTCTCGGACAGGAAGCCGTAGCCGGGATGGATCGCGCCGGCGCCGCTGGCCTTGGCTGCCGCGATGATCTGCGCGCCGTCGAGATAGCTGGCGACCGGCGTCGGGCCGGTGATCTCGATGGCCTGGTCGGCCATCTTCACCGCGGCGGTGCCGCGATCCGCGGCGTGGTAGACGACGATGCCCTTCAGGCCGAGCTGTTGCACGGTGCGCAGCACGCGCACGGCGATCTCGCCGCGGTTGGCGACCAGCACCGACTGGAATGGCCATTGGGAGGTATCGGGGACTGCACTCATGCACTGGCTCCGCGCTGGATGTCCTCGCCCCGGACCGGAGCGGAGGTGGGATGGGATGGACGGACTGCGATGCCCTCGCAGACCAGGTTGGTGAGTTGTTCGGCCAGACTGTCGATGTCCAGCGCGCCGCGGCCACAGACGTAGTTCCAGCTGTGGTGCTCGATGCCGCCGTAGACCAGGGAGCGCAGCAGCGACGCCGGTAGGTCGGAGCGGAACTCACCGCCCGCGGCGCCGGCCTCGATCACGTCGACCAGCAGCTGGGTGTAGCGGCGGTTGAGGTCGTGCAGCAGGGTGCCGCGGTAGTCGTGCTCGGACTGCACCTCGCGGAACATCAGCCGGCACAGGCGCGGAAAGTCGCGCACCGAGCGCAGGTGCCGCCAGATCAGCAGATGCAGGCGCGCGCGGTGGCTGGACTGGCCGGCAAGATCGCGGGCGTAGTCGCCAAACATCTCCTCGTACCAGTATTCCAGCACCTTCAGCAGCAGCTCGCGCTTGGTGGCGAAATACTTGTAGATGGTGCCCTCGACCACGCCCAGCTTGAGCGCGATCTCGGCGACGGCGGTGGTCTCGTAGCCCTTTTCGCAGAACAGCTCGCGCGCCGCCAGCAGGATCTCGTCCACGCGCTGCTCGCGCGCCAGGCGCGGGGCGTGGACACGGGCCGGCTTGGCGCTGCTCATGGGCGTTGACTCCCTCCCCC
>OBMK010002182.1_pt1 | contig 15212 bp, 10 predicted proteins | sample 1539081 | NCBI WGS metagenome assembly OBMK01 (sample SAMEA3355528, study PRJEB22509) | marine metagenome | biome: marine; feature: river plume; material: water | place: USA | collected 2010-08-07 | depth 0.5 m | reverse complement strand
CTGCTTATGGTCAGATTGTAGAGGTATTATTTGGAAGCCATAAATTTCCTATTAGTATTGAGCCAACTACTATCCCTGAGGGTGTAGTTGAGTCTGTATACTTTGAATCTAATCCAGAACTTCAAAAAGCTCAAGGTGAACCTAGTGAAGAAGAAAAAAAGTTAAAACCTGGAGAAACTTCACTAGATTTAGAAGAACGTTTAGCTGGACTTAAAGATAAACTTGAACCTGTTATGGATATACTTAAAGAAGGTCAAGGTAAAACTGCCACACAAATTACAATTAACCCTGCAGTAATTGCAGCAAAGAAGATGGAAAAGCAAATCCATGATCAGTTAGAAGAATCTGGCGCTAATAAACAATTACGTGTAGCCGCTTTTGAATGTGCTTTGTTTGGTACGGGTGTTATGAAAGGCCCGTTTGCTGTAGATAAAGAATACCCTAATTGGGCTGAAGGCGGAGAGTATTCTCCTACATATAAAACAATACCTCAAACTTCTTCTGTATCTATTTGGAACTTTTACCCAGATCCTGATGCAGCTAATATGGATGAAGCAGAGTATATTGTAGAGCGTCATAAGATGTCTCGTTCACAACTACGTGCACTTAAGCGCCGACCTTTTTTCCGGCCCAATGCTATTGATAATTCAATTAAGTTGGGTGAATCTTACACTAAAGAGTGGTGGGAACAAGTAATGGAAGATGATGCTCAAGAAACTAAATCTGAGCGTTATGAAGTCCTTGAGTTCTGGGGTAATGTAGATAAAGAAGTTCTTGAAGGTCACGATATTGATATCCCCTCTGAGCTTTCTGATATGGATGAGCTAAGTGTAAATATTTGGATTTGCAATGGACAAGTCTTACGTTTAGTAATGAACCCTTTTACACCTGCAATTATTCCTTATTTTTCTATGCCCTATGAGGTAAGCCCTTACAGTTTCTTTGGTATTGGTATTGCAGAAAATATGGATGATACCCAAACTCTAATGAATGGGTTTATGCGTATGGCAGTAGATAATGCTGCACTATCAGGTAATATGCTTATTGAGGTTGACGAGACGAATCTCGTCCCAGGGCAAGACCTCTCCGTGTATCCAGGGAAGGTGTTCAGGAGACAGGGAGGGGCACCTGGTCAAGCAATTTTTGGAACTAAGTTCCCTAACGTATCTAATGAAAACATGCAGATGTTTGACAAAGCAAGGGTATTAGCAGATGAATCAACAGGGTTTCCATCTTTCGCACACGGACAAACTGGAGTATCAGGAGTGGGAAGGACTGCTTCTGGCATTAGCATGCTTATGTCTGCAGCTAACGGCAGTATACGAAATGTTGTCAAGAACGTAGACGACTATCTATTGGGGCCACTAGCCAAAGCTTTCTTTAACTTTAATATGCAGTTTAACTACAATGAAGAAATTAAAGGTGATCTTGAAGTAAAAGCTCGTGGTACTGAAAGTCTTATGGCTAATGAAGTTCGTAGTCAACGACTAACTCAATTTCTACAAGTTGTACAAAATCCTGTGTTAGCTCCGTTTGCTAAAATGGACTACATTATTCGTGAGATCTGTAAGTCTATGGACCTTGACCCAGATAAACTTGTAAATTCTATGTCCGATGCTGCAATCCAAGCTGAGATACTTAAAAAGTTTAAAGAAGAAAATCCACCACCACCTCCACCAGAAGGCCAAGCTCCTCAAGGTGCACAACCTCAAGGTGCTCCTGAGGGCGCTCCAGCTGGCGCACAGGCTGAAGATCCTACAGGAGCAGGGGGTGGTACCATAGGTACTGGTACAGCTCCTACACCAGGAGAACAGGGCTTCTCAGCTAATACTGGCGAACAACAACAGGTACAATGAAACTAATCGTGAACAATACACTAAAGCCTTTTGTAAATAACCCAGAGTTATACACTCCGTTTATCGAAGAGATTGCTGAACGGATCGCCTTTACACATGTAACACTAGAACAGTCTAGGGAGATTGATGAGATCTACAGGCTACAGGGTGAGATACGTGCACTAAGATCACTACTACGTTTGAGGGACAAAATTAATGGCAGCTCTTGAAGATCAAATGCAATCTATGCTACCGTCTGCTGATGATGATATTCGTCCAGAAGATTACCCTCAGTATAAACCTGACGACTTTACTGGTAGAAGTTTTGCAGCTGACTCCTTTCAAGAAACCAAAGACAGGTTTATGGATGCAGGTAAAATTGATGTAGACCCTGATGATCCTGCTATCCTTACTGCATACAAACGTGCTGTAGATTATCTTAAAGACACAGGGCTTGCAGGTTTAGGTTTAGCTGATACTGCATTTAAATATGCTGTAGGTTCTGTAGCTCAGGTTATGCCAACAGAGCAACTAGAAAAACGTATGGCTAGAGATCTTTACTCTATGCCAGAAGCCTTTGGTGGAGCCGTAGGTGCTAAGAGTATAACTCAACTTGACGATGCAGCTGATGCATTTCTTGCAGGATCTAAGCAAGTAGCACAAAAGCTAAAAACAGAGTATGACCCTACAATGGTTAGAAGCTTTGTTGGTGCTACTCCTCCTACTTACCAAGAACGTGAAGCTCCTTTATCACTCTTATCGGGAGAGTCTGATTCTGCTTCTGATGAAGTTTTAGACATTTATAATATGGGCCTTTTAATGTTTAGAGAGCCTGTTGTAGAATTTGCAGAGACTTTAGATATTCCTAAAAAAGGTTTATTAGGTTCAGAGTTTTTAAACCGAGTAAAAAAGAACCCATCTATTCCAGAAACTTCTTTGCAAGAAAGTGTTATAGAACCTTCTAGAAGGTACACTAAAGATGAGTTACTTAGAGCTTTAGGCGTAAATGCAAACACTAAAGGAACTTTTAGGTCAGTTGCAAATATTTCTCCAGCAAGAATAAAACAATTTGAACAATATCAACGACAAGGAAGAGATGCAGGTTTTGTAGGTGGGACTGAAATTGACTACTTTGATATACCTGTAGATGTGATTATTGGGTATCCTGGCAAGAAATTTAAAGCTCATTCTCAACATTATCAAGACGAAACTCTAGTTCATGTTAGAGGATCTATTCTCAATACTAATCCTCTACCTGACAGAGACTTAATAGCCTTTGATACCATAATTGACGATGATAACTTTTTACTTGTAGAAGAAATTCAATCTGATCTCCTTACTAAGGGTTATGTAAAACCTAAAAGTCCTTTTGACGCAGCTTTTTCTGAGGCTATTGGGGAGTATGATTTCGAAAATCCTGTTAAATACCAAGAAGCTTATGGAGATATTTCTACTGACATCCAAAAGATTTTTAAAGAGTTAGATGAAGAAAGTATATATTCTCCAGAACTTCCTATCCAGTTAGAATCATTTCACTCTAACCCATTTTTTAGCGATGAAACAGAAACTGTTTTTACTAATAAGATTTCAGATAAAGGTTACACAACTTTTGAAGAACTTAAAGACTATATCAAAAGTCAAAATACAAATTCTGATGAGATTTGGGGTATTCTTAGTAGACTAAAACGTAAAGTTCCAGGTGTTTCTGTAGTTAATGATGCACCAGGTGGGAAAACTTATACCAATATATCTTTAGACTTAGACGATCCTACTTTTGAAAATTTTTTAGATACTTTTTATGAGTCTGTAAAAGGTAGTGAGATTGATCATGAAATTCTAATGCATAGGTATGAGGATTTTATAGATGATTATAATGAGGTACTACTAAAAAAGATAAAAGAAAAAGGCCTTAGTAAAGAATTAGACTTAAACGACCTACAAAGACTAAGAGAAAAGTATGAAGAATCTGGAGCTAAAGGCACCTTAAGCGTAGGACTACCACCAATACGAAAAAATAAACAAGCTGTAGATGAGGCACTTAAAGTCCTTATAGCTAAAGCAGCACAGCAAGGTGTAGATAAGATTGTTATTCCGCCAGCAGAGCGTATAGCTTTAGCTAGAGGTAGAGAGCTTAAGAAAGATAAAGGTGATAGGTTTTACAGGACTTATGTAACTGACTTAAACAAGTCTTTAAAGGAACTTGAAGATAATTACCCTGTAATAGTATATAGAGATATTGAGTTGCCATACCGCAGTAAAGCTGACCTAGAGGATGGCGATCCTTTTGGGATGATGAATGAACCAGACTTTACTGAAATTGATAATGATGATGTTCCTTTAGAAGATATTCAAGATCTTATGGATGCAGATGCAGAGGATATTGCTAATATATTAAATCCAGATGAACCTCTTCCTCCTAGTAAAAGACCAAGATTAGTTAAGACTGGTAATAAAGGTACAATCTTAGACATCTCAGAGTTAATTGATAAATACAAAATAGAACAACCAAGACAGTTTGCCAAAGGGGGCGTAGCAATGAACGAACAAATGGAAATGGCCTTTATGAACCAAGGTGGACTAAAAGACGATGGCATGGATCAAGATCCAGTGTCAGGTAATGAAGTGCCTTCTGGCTCTATGGCTTCAGAGGTACGAGATAATATATCTGCTCAACTATCTGAAGGCGAGTATGTAGTACCTGCTGATGTCGTTAGATTTTTTGGGGTAAAGTTTTTTGAGGATCTTCGTATGCAAGCAAAAATAGGCTTGCAAACTATGGAAGCTAATGGTAGAATCGGTGGTGAACCTGTAGACAGTTCTCCAGAAGAAGAGGTTTTATCAGATAAAGACTTTGCAATGCTTTTACAGCAAGAGCTTGGTGGGACACTATTAGCAGAAGGTGGTATGGTATCTGGAGAGAGTCAGAGTTACTCTGCAGAAGAACCAAGGCAGTTTAATACGGGTGGTTATTCAACTACTGGCTTTGATGGCGATGGCACAGGACTTCCCCGTAACAATGCGCCAGAAGAACCATATGTTCCAGGTTTAATACCATCTTTTGATCCAAGTAACTATGGTCTTGGTTTTTCTATGACTCCAGGATATACAAGGCCACCCGCACCACCAGCGTCTCCTACAATTGAAACTGATAAAAGTTGTGAAGCTAGGGGTATGATATTAGGTCCAAATGGGATTTGTATACCTAAACCTGAACCTAAGCGTGGAGGAGATGGCAGCAGTGGAACTACACCACCACCTCCTGGAGAAGGTGGGTCAATAAATCTGGGTGGAGATAATTGGTTTAAAGATGACTCTGAGCTTCTTTTTAGTGATCCTTCAACCTACATTAAAAATCAACTAGCTAATCGTGGTGGTAGGTTTGATAGTGGTATTGCAAGGGCTGGAGCTTTAGCTCTCCCTGGTGGGTTAGGCCTTATTCTGGCTGGAGGGGATACAGCCGACGATACTATAGGTATTGCTAAAGCAAGAGCTGCATTAATGGTGGCTGAAGCCAGTGGTGCAATAGGTGAAAAAGAAGCTAAAGAGCTTAGGGAGTTAATTGCTCAAGATGTTCAAGGTAACTTCTTTGTTGATAAAGATGGTAAAGGCCCAGGAATAGGTACTGGCGTAAATTGGGCAAATAGTTTAGCACAAAATCTAGGTTTTGAAAATCTTGAAGACTTGCAAAGCAACAAAACTTTAGCCTCAAAAACTTGGAAAGCTCAAACAAAAACTGATACAAAAGCTCCTGTTAAAGCACCAGCAGCTGTTGTTGATAAAGGTAACGATAGGGGTTTTAAAAATGATGATCCAATCACACCAACTCGCCCAGATGTAGGTAGTGATGGTATGACAGATGCAGAAAGAGGATCTGGTGCTGGATCATCTAACCGCCCTCCTTCTTCCTCTCCTCCTTCAATAAGGCCTTCAACCACCGATTCCTCTACAAGTGTAGGTAGTGATGGTATGACAGATGCAGAAAGAGGATCTGGTGCTGGATCATATTCCCCTCCCCCTGCCAGTAAAAAATCTACAGGAGGAACGCAAGATCAAAGAGATAGAGAAAGTAGCGAATTTGGTGCGCTAAATAAAGGCGGCTTGATGAAGAAAAAACGTAAAAAATAATAAGGCTACTCGGCTACGGCTGACCCCAACATAAGGAGAATAATATGCCTGAACTAGCAGAAGTGGAAACACCAAAAACTGCAGGATTCGTTGATCGTGGATATAACCACGCAAAGCGTAAGCAACGAATGGAAGATGAAGCAAAGGAGATTGCAGAACTTGAAGCTCAACAACGTGGAGAATCAACCGAAGACACAGAACAAGAAGTTGTCGAAGAAGAAACGCCCGATACAGAAGTTGAAGAAACAACGCTATCTGCAGAAGAAAAATCTTTTAAAAAACGATATGGTGATCTAAGACGCCATATGCAGCAGAAGGAAAAAGAGTGGGACGAGAAGTTAGAAAACCTACAAAAAGCTTCTACTAAAGCTGGCATTATTCCACCTAAGTCCGATGAAGATATTGAAGAGTGGGCTAAAGAATATCCTGATGTAGCTGGTATTGTAGAAACAATTGCAGCTAAAAAAGCACAAGAGATGTTTGATAAGGCAGACACTCGACTTAGGCAACTTGATGAAGCTCAAGCAGAGGCTGATAGGTTAAAATCTGAAAATGAAATTCGTAAGTCACACTCAGATTTTGATAAGCTACGTGAAGCAGATGAGTTTCACAATTGGGCCGATGAGCAACCTAAGTGGGTTAAGGATGCACTTTATGAGAATGCAGATGACCCAGCCTCAGTAGTTCGTGTTATTGATCTGTATAAGTCAGATAAAGGACTAACTGATACAGCTAAGAAAGCAAATAAAAAAGCAGCAGCTTCACCAGTCTCTCGACGCAGTAAGACTGAAGTAGACGTAGCTGATGCTAGTGATATGATTCGTGAGTCAGATGTTGCTAAAATGTCTAACAAAGAATTTGAAGAACGTTCAGATGAAATTAACAAAGCAATGCGCAGCGGTAAATTTGTCTATGACGTATCTGGTAATGCCAGATAAACTATTGACAAACAATAAATCAATAGTATAACTAGGGACATAGAACAAAAGCCTCTCTATGACTACCTTTTGTTCTGGTCCAATTTCCACAAGTCTAAACTATAAAGAACCACCTGTTCAAGTATAGGCCCGTAAACTAACGGTTGGCCGACTGTTAAATTTACGCACCCTAGAAAATGTAACAGCCTCTTATTGGTATTAGCTTTGTAACGAAGCCAACTATCAGGAGGATTTATTATGGCTTTTTCAACAGCAGGGGGATACGGTAACTTACCTAACGGTAACTTCTCATCCGTAATCTACTCCAAAAAAGTACAGCTTGCTTTCCGCAAGAGTACTGTATGTGGTGACATCACCAACTCTGATTATTTCGGAGAGATCAGTGCCCAAGGCGACACTGTAAAAATCATTAAAGAACCTGAGATTTCCGTAAGCTCATATGCTCGTGGTACTAACATCTCAGCACAAGATCTTGACGATGAAGATTTCTCATTGGTTGTAGACAAAGCTAACTACTTTGCCTTCAAAATCGACGACATCGAGGAAGCTCATTCACATGTGAACTTCATGGATCTTGCAACCAACCGTGCAGCTTATCGTTTGGCTGACCAGCACGACCAAGAAGTTCTTGGCTACTTGGCTGGCTACAAGCAATCAGCTTTGCATACAGATGCCGATACAGTAAACTCTACTGTAAATGGCACTAAAGCAGTATCTACTGCTGGTTCAGATGAATTGCTTGCAAGCATGAAACTGAAAAAAGGTGACTTTGGTAACATCTCAACTGCTTCTGCTGGTGATCACTCGATTCCAGTTGCAGCACGTTTGCCCGGTGCCACAGCCCTTCCAACTGCTACAGCTTCACCAGCAATGGTTGTTGCTCGTATGGCTCGCCTCTTGGATCAACAGCAAGTTGATACTCAAGGACGGTGGCTTGTAGTTGACCCAGTGTTTATGGAAGTACTTCGTGACGAGGATTCACGCCTCTTTAACGCAGACTTCGGTGAATCAGGTGGACTACGCAATGGTCTGGTCTTGAATAACTTCCACGGTTTCCGTGTATACACTTCAAGCAACTTGCCTTCAGTTGGTACTGGTTCAGGAACTACAGGTTCTGCAAACCAAAATGCTAACTACGGTGTTATCGTAGCTGGTCATGATTCTGCTGTCGCAACTGCGGAGCAAATCAACAAGACTGAAACTTATCGTGACCCTGACAGCTTTGCTGACATTGTTCGTGGTATGCATCTATACGGCCGCAAGATCCTTCGTCCAGAAGCTCTTGTCAACGCCAAATATAACTTGGCATAAGGGAGGACTAAACAATGGCTTTACAATCTCCAGTTCGTATTGAGACTGCCGTGATTGCTCACGGTGATCTTACAACTAGCTCAACTCACGAAATCGGTGTAGTTCCAAACAACTGTGTGGTTCTTGCTGCTGGCGCTGAGTGTACTGCTGCAGCCACTGTTGGTGGTGCTAATGCAGTGAGCTTTGGTGTAACAGGTGGTGACGTTGACATGCTTGGTACTGCTGATATTAATGGCGCTAAAACTTTAGCTGCCACTACTACCACAGTAAACGGCATCACAAATGTCACAACTGCTGACACGACCATTACTGCATTGCTTGCAGGTTCAAATGCTCCATCAGCAGGTTCTTTCCAGTTCTTTGTAGTATATGCCCCAATGGGTGCTACTAAAGCTGCTGCGGAAGTAGCCCGTGATACGCTTGCATAAGTGAACTAACCTTAGGGGCTGCTTTCGAGTGGCCCCTTTAGGCTATCTTAAGGGAACACAATGGCATATAATTACTTGGACCTTACAAATGAAGTTTTAGCTAGGTTTAATGAAGTAGCATTAACTTCATCAAATTTTGTTAATTCTCGTGGCTTTCAAACTCAATGTAAGAATGCAGTTAATGATGCTATTAATTATGTAAATACTCGTGAATATGGTTGGCCATATAATCATGCGACACAAACAGAAACACTTGTAGCTGGTACTACAAGATATGCTATACCTGCTACAGCTAAACATGTTGACTATGATACATTTAGGATCATTAGGGATGACTCGTTAGGATCTCAAGGTAGGTCTTTAACTATCTTAGATTATAAAGATTACTTAAATAGGTTTATTGAACAAGAAGACAGAGCTAATGTAGGTGGCATACCTACTCATGTATTTAGAACACCTGACAATAAGTTTGGATTTTTTCCTTACCCTGATAAGGCATACTCTGTAAAATTTGAATACTACGTTTATACAACAGCACTTAGTGCAGCAACAGATATACCTACAATACCCGAACAGTACCGTCAAGTTATTGTAGATGGAGCCACAGCTTTTGGATACCAGTACCGTGGTGAAGGTGGCGAATATCAATTAAACTTTGCAAGGTTTGAAGATGGTATTAAAAGTATGCAAAGTCTTCTTTCTAATAGAATGGACTATATACGTTCTACAGTAATACTTAAATCTACTATTGGAAGCAATATTTTATAATGGCAGATGAAGCAGGTCTTAATCCTTTTATCTTTCCTTGCCAAGGTGGGCTAGTCCTTAACAGGTCTACGTTTACTATGCAACCAGGACAGGCTTTTGAGTTGCAAAACTTTGAGCCTGACATTAAAGGTGGGTATAGACGTATCAATGGGTATGCTAAATGGAATAATAATATTGTTCCACAATCTGCTACTGACACTGAAAAAGTTCTTATGTCAGCTTTCCATAAAGATGAAATTATAGCTGCTAGGGGCACTAAAGTATATAGAGCAGCTAATGGTAGCAGTAATACTAATGGCGCTACTACTAACTCAGCCACAAGTATTACAGTAAATAGTACTGCAGGGTTTAGTGCTACTGGTACTATTTTAATTGGATCAGAACAAGTTACTTACACCAGTATTGACTCCGTTACTTTTATTGGTTGCACTCGTGGGGCCAATAGCACAAGCGCAGCAGCACATGCAGATGATGTAGTAGTAACTCAGTACTGGACTGAGATTGACACAGGACGTACAGGTGCAAAAAAGTATTCGCACTTTAGGTATAATATAGACGGTAATCCTACCCTTGTTTTTGCTGACGGGGCCAATCGTGCCTCTTTATATACTACAGGAAACTCCGTAACAGATATTAATACTACTAATGCTCCAGCAGATCCTCAGTTTGTAACAGGATTTAAAAATGCTTTATTCTTTGCTGGCATGACATCTAATCCTCAAGAGTTAATATTTAGTGCACCTTATGGTCCTACTGATTTTACACCTGCTAATGGTGCTGGATCAATACGAGTAGACAGCCCTATTACTGGTATATTTCCTTTTCGTGATTCTTTATTTATTTTTTGTGAAGAACGTATTTTTAGACTTGATGGTAATACTATAGCAGACTTTCAGCTACAGCCCGTATCAAGAAACATTGGTTGTATGAATGGTTTTACCATACAAGAATTTGCAGGTGATATTGTATTCTTAGGTAGAGATGGTTTAAGAACTGTTGCAGGAACCGAACGTATTGGTGACGTTGAACTTGGTTCAATTAGTACTCCTGTTCATCAACTGTTTAATATTTACTCTGATATTTCTGAATTTGATTCAGTTATTGTCCCAGATAAAACTCAATATAGAATATTCTTTTGCGATACGTCTGGTAACGATGCAAGAACTAAAGAACGTACTAAAGGTGTTATTTGTCACAGGACTTCAGAGGGTTATGAGTTTGCTGAAACTTTAGGTATTCAACCTTCTTGCACAGATCACATAAATGAAGATGGTGTTGTTTATGTGATACATGGTGGTTATGATGGCTATGTGTATCAACAAGAACGAGGCAATACTTTTGATGGTACTACTATTATTGGTAGATATAGATCCCCAGATATTACTATGGGTGACGCAGGTTTAAGAAAACAATTTCAACGAACAGTAATTAACTATGCACCAGAAGGTTCTATAAACTCAGATTTATTTGTGAGGTATGATTACGAAGATCCTAATTCTGCAAGACCTGCAGCTTATCCTTTCGATTCAAGTAAGGTTGTGGCTTTGTATGGTACAGGTGAGTATGGAACAGTTACATATGGTGGTCAGTCAAACCCATTGATCAGACAACCGATAGAAGGTTCAGGCTTTGCGATAGCATTGCGTGTTGTGGATAATGGTGTATCAGTACCTTATTCACTTAAAGGCTTTCAGTTAGAATTTAAAGCAGCCGCTAGGAGATAGAATATGGCAGGTTACGCACGGCAGAGTACGTATACAGACGGTGACATTATTCAGGCATCAGACTCCAATGATGAGTTCGATCAGCTTGTTGCTGCATTTAACGCACTTAGTGGACATAAACACGATGGTACTGCAGCAGAAGGTCCCATTATCGGCTTCTTAGGTGATCCCGGTGTAGGTACAGCCCTAAACAAAATTGAGGTAGATGCTACTAATAGCAGAATTAAATTTTCTATTAATGTTTCTACTGTATCTACAAACAAAATCTTTTTTCAATCAGAAGGTATTATCCCTGCAACGAACAATGATATTGATTTAGGCAGCAGTTCTCTGAAGTTTAAAGATGGTTACTTTGCAGGTAATCTTGATGTAGCTGGTAACATTACTCTTGGTGGTAATATTACATTAGGTGATGCAGATACAGATGGCATTACACTAAACTCTGAGATTGCTTCTCATGTAATTCCTGATCAAAATGATACTTACGACTTAGGTGAAGTAGATAAAGAGTGGCGTAATCTTTATATTAATGGCACTGCTAATATTGACTCTCTAGTAGCTGATACTGCAGATATTAACGGTGGTACTATTGATGGTGCTACTATTGCTACCTCAGACATTACAGTAGGCTCAGGCAAGACACTTGATGTATCTGCGGGTACACTTACACTAGCTGCTGATCAAATCTCTGGTGATAAAGTTGAAGGTGGTACAATTAATGCTGTCACCATTACAACACTAGCATCTACCACAGGCAACATTACAAATGTAAACGCTACTACAATAGACACCACTAATATTGAAGTAACTAATATTAAAGCTAAAGATGGCACAGCAGCAGCTACAATAGCTGACTCTACTGGTGTTATTACAGTACCATCTGCAGTACTAACTACAGCAGACATCAATGGTGGTACAATAGACGGTGTAACTATTGGCGGTTCTAGTGCAGGTGATATTACTTTCGCCAACCTGTCAGATGGTACAATCACTGTCACAGCATTTGCTGATGAAGATGATATGTCTTCTGACTCTGCTACTCTTATTCCCACACAGCAATCAGTTAAAGCTTACGTAGATGCACAAGTAACTGCACAAGACCTTGACTTCCAAGGTGATAGTGGTGGTGCATTAAGTATTGATTTAGATAGTGAAACCTTGACAATTGCAGGTGGAACTGGTATAACTACCACTGGTTCTGGTAATACAGTAACAGCAGCTATTGACTCTACTGTAGCTACGCTTACTGGCACTCAAACTATTACAAACAAAACTATTGATGTAGATAATAATACTGTATCTAATATTGAAGTAGATAACTTTAAAGCTGCTGCTATTGTAACTGAGTCAGAAGGTATTGCTTCTAACGATAATGATACTACATTACCTACCAGTGCTGCAGTAAAAGATTATGTAGATACAGCAATTACTGCAGAAGATCTTGACATCACCACAGATTCTGGTACAATAGCTATTGATTTAGATAGCGAGACACTTACTGTAGCTGGTGGTACAGGTTTAGCTTCAAGTGCTACAGGTAATACAGTAACTTTAGCAATTGATAATACAGTAACTACACTTACTGGAACACAAACGCTAACCAATAAGACTTTGACATCACCTACAATAAACGGTGGTTCTCTTGACAGTGCTGTAACTGGTGCCACTCAAAGTGCGGGTACTAACAACACTACAATCGCTACTACAGCTTTTGCAACTACAGTAGCTGTAGACGAAGCGACAGCATTAGCCATCGCATTAGGATAGGAAAAGAAAATGGCAAATACATTTAAGGTCATAACTAAGGCAGGGGTTACATCAGAAGATGTTATCTATACTGTTGCAGGTTCTACCACTGCAGTAATTCTTGGGTTAGTTTTAGGCAACACTACAGGCTCACAGATTACTGGTACAGTTACACTATCAAGTGATACAGCTAACAGATCAGGTGCTAACAATGAAGCAAACCAAGATGTAGAACTTGTAACTAACGCAGCTATACCTGCTGGATCATCACTCTCTGTATTAGATGGTAAAGTAGTTATGGAAGCAACAGACATAATTAAAGTTACAGCATCTGGTGCAACAGATATTGTAATCAGTGTAATGGAGCAAACCTAATGGCAGGATATATCGGTTCTAAGGCGGTCAACCTCAGTACCACTGGGGCTGATATTAATGGTAACGCCAATATAGATGGCACATTGACCAGCGATGGGCTGACTGTGGATAATGGGTCTTCTTCAAAGATAACCATAGAAAGCACAAACGGCTCTGGCGAAACTGGTATTCTTGAGTTCTACCGCACAAACGCCTCTCATGCAGTAGCGCAAATCGTTGATGAACGTGAAGGTGATTTAGACGGCGGTAAACTTAATTTTAAAACATCCGACACTTCTGGGTCTATGAAGTTGCGCATGGACATTGACCAAGGCGGCGACATCAGCTTCTACGAGGACACTGGCACCACGCCAAAGTTCTTCTGGGATGCGAGTGCGGAGAGCTTGGGGATTGGGGTGACGCCTGACACTGCGCTACATGTAGCGTCATCTGGTTCAGGCACGCAGCTTAGTGTTGATAGAAGTACAACGCTTTCAAGTGGTGCTGGTGCTGGCACAATACTTCTAAAGGGCGGTAATAGTTCTGGCGCAAACTCAATCAACTATGCCGCAATAAATTCGGTGGCCGAGGCAGCTACAGCAGGTTCCGAAGCTGGCGCTTTAGTGCTTAGTACACTTTCATCAGGCACAACATCAGAACGTATACGCATCGACAGCAGCGGAAATGTTGGGATTGGTTTCTCTAACCCAGATGCTTATATCACTGATAACAGCAGTTTAGTTGTTGAGGGTCAATTAAGAGTACAGGGCGTTACTAATACAGCGGCAGTTCCTGTTATTGGTGTTCGTGATGACAATACTGGTTTCTATTTACCCGCAACTAATACGCTAGGTATTACAACGAATGGCTCAGAAGCCATGCGCATCGATGAGAGTGGTAAACTGTTGGTGGGTAAGACGAGTGATGATAACACCGCAATTGGCTTAGTGGTTAATGGCAACGGGTATACTAAAATTGTCAGAGCCTCTGCTACAGCCAATGTAAATTCTGTGTTGTCGCTAAACCGACTGACATCTGATGGTATAATAATTGATTTCCAAAAAGACGGCACCAGTGTGGGGGGTATTGGGGTTGAGACAGTCAGTGGCTCTGGATATCCTTTTATTTGCAACACTCAATCTGGCAGTGCTGGTTTGTATTTTGCAGGTCGTATTCAACCGACAGATCACACAGGAGATAGGTCTGATAATACCGTGGACTTGGGCTTTAGCTCATTCAGATTTGATGATATCTACGCCACCAACGGCACAATCCAAACATCTGACCGCAACGAGAAGCAAGACATTGCAGAGCTATCTGACGCAGAGCAACGTGTAGCTGTAGCTGCCAAAGGCTTGATGCGTAAGTTTCGTTGGCGTGATGCTGTAGCTGAGAAGGGCGATGAAGCCAGAACACACTTTGGTATTATTGCACAAGATCTACAAGCAGCATTTGCAGCAGAAGGATTAGACGCTGGTGACTATGCCATGTTTATCTCAAGCACTTGGACTGATGAAAAGACTGGCGAAGAACGTACACGCATGGGCGTAAGATACAGTGAACTCTTAGCGTTCATCATAGGAGCATTATAATGGCTGGATATATAGGCACAACTCCTGTACCACAGGCTACACAACACAGAGAATCATTTACTGCTACTGGTGGACAAACCAGCTTTGCTACTGTAGGATACACACCACAGTTCATAGACGTATACCTTAACGGAGTTAAACTAGCACCAGCAGATTATACAGCTACTAATGGTAGTGATGTAGTCTTAGCCTCTGGTGCTACAGCCAGTGACATACTTGAGATTGTAGCTTACACACCATTTGAAATAGCTAGTCAAACATTTACTGGTGACACTACTGCAAATAACTTTGCTGTAACTGGTACGTTTACCTCTCGTGGTATTGATGACAATGCTGATGCAGTTGCTATTACTATTGATAGCTCAGAGAATGTTGGGATTGGTACGGCTAC
>OBMK010002177.1_pt1 | contig 15244 bp, 24 predicted proteins | sample 1539081 | NCBI WGS metagenome assembly OBMK01 (sample SAMEA3355528, study PRJEB22509) | marine metagenome | biome: marine; feature: river plume; material: water | place: USA | collected 2010-08-07 | depth 0.5 m | reverse complement strand
CCCGCCACAAGTGATCATTATGTCAGCTAACTCTTTGAGCATATTTTCGGCATTATTAGAGGCCTTAAATTCTTCAAAAGCCTCTTCAAATTCTTCTTGTATTAAGGCCCATCTGAATTCTGATAATTTTTTAGAAAATTGCCACTTTTCACCTAGTGGCTGTTCCATTGCGGTTGCAAAGTCGCTTACCATTTCCATTAGAGTTATAGGATATACTTTATCCCAATCATCTGGCATATCATGTAGGCCAGCTTGTGGTAGTGGCTCTGCTAGTTCAGCCACTGCGTCGATATCTTCTTGAGTTATCATTCTTGAAGCTCCTCAATCAAACGATCCAAATACCAGCGGGCTTTTTTGAGATCTTCGATAGGTTTGTCTTTGTAAGGCCAGCGCCAGAGATACTTAAAAGAGTTCTGCCAACAATATGCTGCGTGAGGGGCTACTCCCGAACCCGCTGACATTGCTTCCATAGCGTCAATGCACTCTATGGTTTGATTATAGTGAGGTGGGCTGTTGACCATATCGCGGTCAAGTGAAGCCATGCGCTCTTCGGCGTCGAAGTCACGCACCATCAGTGCAGCTTCTTCTTAATTGATACGACTTTGCTATCGTGAATAGCCTCTAATAATTCGGTAGCCGCCTCAAATTCAATCTCATCTCCCTCGTCATCTTCCTCAGTCAAATGGCGCATAGTCATGCCCACAAAAGCCAAATAATCTATGCCGGTATTACATTGAGCAGCCATTCCGCGAAGTACGTCTTGGAAGTAGGTTTGCTCTTCTGGCGGGATTGTCATTTTAGCATCGTATGAAACGCCTACATCTATAAGTTCTTCATCATCCCGAACCGTTAAATGTATTGAAAATGTATTTGGTGGTAATTTATTAGTCGTATCCAAGGGGCTACTTTCTCTTAGTTAATTTAAAAAAATGTTCAGCGTCCACAACAGCCAAAGGCTTTTGTCTATTAGCTTTAACAATGGCGAGAGGAGTTGCCCCTTTGGGGCAATTCGCTTGTGCTTGCTCCATCACTTTATAGATGGCGTTTTTGGAGTTACTTTTACACTCCACCGAATAAGGAAACAGCTTTCGGGCAGCGGGTGAGAGCAATACATCTTCCCCATTGCTGCCCATCGATGTACTTCGACAATCATCTGGCTGGAGTTTAGGGAAAGTAGCTAAAACCTTATCCCTAACCCATTGTTGAAGTAGCCTACCCTTATTCTTGGCACTCTGAGGGGTTAAAGCCATTTCGGTAAAGTCATCAAGGTATAATCACCCCACCCTGTACCGTATTCTTCAGCCTTCTCAGCCGCTGCCATAACATCCAACGTCTGATGCATACGCTCTGTGGCAGAAGCCATTAGCTCTGGACTAACAACATGCATGTGGGCGATGTATGGCGAAGCCTTTTCACATGCTATGAAAGCAAATTCCTTGATATCTAGCTCAGGTACTAAAGAGCATACATACACATAGAAGGCGGCTTGGATATCGTAAGCATACAGGTGCGTTTCTCTGTTACCGAACCCTTTTGGAGATGCATCCTGAGTTGTTTTTACGTCATATGCAGTTTGCTCCGACATAGAGTCAGGGCGACATTTAAGCATCAAGCCCGTTCTAGGGCATTTTGCAAATATAGAGACTTCGTTTTTACGCTCTGGATGTTCTAAAGCTTGGCGACAGGTTGTATTGTTTAAAGCCCCTTGTGCTATACGCTTAGAAACATTGTATTCTACTTCAGTAAGAAGAATTTGATCTTCTTGAAGGTTAGACTCCATTTCTTCAAAGGCCTTAGAACGCTTAGTCTTTGGCCCTTTGATTACTAAATTGCGCTCTGGCTCTAATAAGTGGGCATGGACTGCCGATCCCATAGAAAAAGCTGAAGTCTGCTTGCGCTTCTCGCCTTTCCAGTGTGCTAATGATTTTTTATAAACAGCTTTCACTGCACTAGAGGATATACCACTTTGTTGGTGGTATACCTCGTTACTCATGCCTGTAATTATACCCATTAAGCGACTTGGTAATCTGCTTCTAGCGTATTTACTTCATCCATGATGCGGTCTTGTTCAGCCTCATCAATCGCTTGCATTGTGGCTGCTTTATACATCTCTTCAACACGCCGATTTTCACCAACAACCAATTCAAGTATATGATCGCGGGTTTCTTCGATAAGCTGATCCATCACTAGCTGATTATTAAGCTGGTAATCAAAATGCATAATCCAATACTTCTTCTTATGAACATTTACTTTCTGTTCAATCGACAAGATGCTCTCGAAATCCCACAAGTTTTTACCGTCAGGAACTTTGTTGGATACTTCCGGTGTAAACGCTCCGTAATTTCGGCCTTTACCTTTGAAGATAACAGGTTGGTTCTCTACAACGTGTTCTGTTCCATCTGCAGATTTACCAGTAAAAGATACTAGGCCTCTAACAATTCGGTAACAATCCCGTCCACTTAAAGCATCCCTTTCGGCTTGTGTTAAAGACCAGAACGTATCGTAGTCGGGCAGTCCACAACAAACGCCGCCAAGTTGATCTCTGGCTTCTGTCTGCTTACCTCTGTTATTTTTGTATTTAACAAGAGTGGATTTGTTGATTAAGCCTGACTCGCCCCAATGCTGCCACTGTACATGACTGCTAAAAGCCCGAAAGCGTACATCACTAGTAGCATGAATATTGTCAGGTGAGCCGCTTGCATATTTTAAATAGATGCCGCCCATTTTAAAATCTGGATCATAGTTGATCGCCAGAGTTGGGATCTTGGTAGCAGTACCGCCAGAGCTACTAGCTCCCAAAACATCTGCTATTTCGTTATTAGATAAGTTTGTTTCTTGTAGTGCAATTTGATCAGTCAAAATACTGTTCCTTTAAGGTTAGACGTTCATTGTAACATTTTGTTAATTGTTACGTCAAGCATATTCGGTCTGCTCAAGCCAGTTTTTACCCCCACTTATCTCAATGTCGAGGGGAACAACTAGTGAGTATCCAAACCGCTCCTTCGCCTCTTCGCCAACCTTCGTCATGGCCTCTGTCAGAATGTCTTTAACCTGTTGTAATTCTGGAGAAAAACAATCTACACAAATTGAGTCATGTACCGTGAGAATGAGTTTTGACTTTAGCTTTGCCGCCTTGAACATTCTGAACGCTCTGAGACAGGCAAGCTGCACTAAATCCGCGCTAAAGCCCTGTACCGGATAGTTTAAGATCTGTGTGGCAGATGTCACCCGATTGTTTCGGGTTCTTACAACATTAGGCCAGAAGTATTGTCTTCCAGAAGGCGTCTGTACGATCCCATTCTTGAGAGTGCCTGTCATCAGTCGATCATGCCAAGCCTGTATACCTTCGTAGATATCATAGAAGCCATCAAGATAGGCAGCTATGTGCGGTGGGTGACCGTATGAGGTGCCGCCGAATAAGGGTAAAAAGCTGAATGCCTTGCTTTGCTGCCGTTCATCTTTTGTGACCTCTGATGCGCCTTTCTGGTAAATGATACTTGCAGTCTGACTGTGAATGTCTTTGCCTTCGATTATATCAGCTATCCCTTGACCATCACGACTAAGTTCACATGCCGTTCTGAATTCTAGGCCAGAGTAATCCGCTTCAACGATGAGATGCTCTGAGCCAAACCTACTGACAATCGCTTTTCTTACCGGAAAACCTCTTTTAGGCATGTTCTGTAGATTTAAGGTTATACCGCCGCCGCTAGAAAGTCGGCCTGTTGCGGTGATACACTGATTAAAGTTGGGGTGTAGAAGCCCATTCTCTCTAGTGCCACGCTCAATTCCCGCAATAAAAGAGTCCAGATATGTGCTGATGGCATTTAGCCTTGCAACTTTAGTAAGAAATTCTATTGCAAGTGTATTGCCCTTGCGCTCTGCCTGAGAGATCAGGGATTTAAGAGTAATCTTATCAGTCTTAAAACCATTGGCAGAAGCATAGCTGGATGCTTTAGGCTCTAGCTGCAAGCCAGCAACTTGACCCGTAGGCTGATACAACGCCCCAGCCCCATCACAGACCTTGCATTTAGTTCTGTTTTTGTACGGATCGCCCTGTACTCTGAAAAGCTTACCGTTCTTGCGTTTGTTTTTAACTTTATACTTCTGTATTGATCCAACGCCTTGGCAGTCGGGGCATTGTACTGCTTGCGTTTTCTGCATTTGATTAAAGTTAGATCTGATCGAGTCCTTTATTTCTCTATCAGTCATTTTAGGTGGCATGAGAGATTTACCCGCCGCGTTGACGCCAATGTTAAAGGTCAGGATATGCGCGTCACGATTAATCAGATCCAGACTATAGATTACTTTAGTTCTATCTCTGCCAGAGGATAAATTGATGGGAGTATCACCCATGACTTCCTCTACAATCTCATTGCATCGTGCTTGAGTTTCAATCTGTTCAGCTAAAAACTTTTGCTTCACTTCTTCCAGAGCAACCCGATCAATTTTCACACCATTCATTTCTATTTCACAAAGAAATAAAAGTGTTTCGTTCATCGATTTTAGTACAGGTAAAAGAGAAGAATTTTCATCTTTAGCGAGATCAATTTGTTGCGATAAATATATCTCTCCACAGGTTTTAACATCCGCAATTCCGTACGCAATTACGTCTGCCAGCGGTATTTTTTCAAAACCAATGCCCTGCTTAAATTGTTCGTCAACAAGATCTGACTTCTTAAAGCTTTTGGTGCGGCGGCGAATAGCAGTTTCTTTTAAAGACATAGGTATCCTTGCACCTTTGGCTAAAAGATATTCAGCTATTAACGTATCATATATCAAAGGCGGCAATTCAAAGCCCATTTCAAGCAGCCAGCCGCAATCAAATTTAGCATTTTGGGCTACTAGTACGTCAGCTTCTGCTAAGTGGTCAGTAAGTCGCTCTATGCCATCAGGAACGCTACACTCCTCATGGAACCAAGTGTCCACACGGACTTCATCAACTGTAGTTTCCCCAAGCCAGCCATACTGAGCCATAATACATTTATTATCAGGATTTTTAGGGCTATTATCTATGCGTCCTTCGATCCACTTCACCGTGACTTCTAAGTCGAGTACAAGTATCTTCAAAAGTCAGGCTCCCCATTCTCATCTAAAATGGGCATCTTGAAAGAGAAATCTCTAACGACTACCGGCTCCGGTTGTTTGGGTATAATTACGCCTAGTTCTCGCAAATATATTTCTATGTGAGGCGGTAGATTATCATACAACATAACGATTAATCTCCCCTTCAAGATTACACTGAACAAGCGTGTGCCTTCCGCTAATCTTGTTTTTCATAATGTTAATATATCTGGTGGGGTCATCAGGGTTGTCGGGGTTATCCGCTTTCCCTATGCCGAAAAGTAAATCCGCTTCTGACTGTTTAGCCACACGACTTCCTTCTAGCATGCTCATAGATAGGCGTGTTCTACCCTCTGCATCACCCGTTGCCTGACTCATGGCGATGATTGCGGTATTATGTTTTTTGGCTAAAGCGCGTAGCTGAGTATATAAGCTTCTAAGCCGCTGATGGCCTTGATCAAACTTTTCAGTCAGTTCGACTTTATCTGCCATGTCTACGATAACTACACTGAATTCTTCTTTAGCTAGATAGGCGTCAAGGATGTTCATATCCCACCCCTGCGTATCTCTAAATATGATCCGGTCTTTGATGCCAGAGAAGCGAGTTACTGCAGCCGCTGGATCAACCCTGATTTCATCCTCAGTCATGCCAGTGTAAGACTGCAAAGCTCTAAGCTTCACCCTGCGTCCAAATTCTTCGTTACAGATGTAACCGACTTTAGCACCTTGCTGGCAGAAACCTGCAGGGCCGCAAGATATCGACACGGCAAAGGCTGTCTTGCCAACATTAGAATACGCAGCAACAATCATAAACTCGCCGCGCCCAATGCCATAAACTTCGCGGCTGAGTGTTTCTATATTGAATTTAAATCGGTTGTCGTTGGCTGTTGTAGCCAGTAATTCATAAATGTCATCTGTGACCGGAAGACCAAAGATATCGTCTGGAAGATAACCCGCCGTGACACGCTCGACTAAAGTGTTAATCTTGCCCAATGCATCCTTATCACCTTGGTTCATTAGCAGTGCTAACTGAGCTATATCATTGGCCACCTCTTGCATCCACAGATTGTTGATGACGGTTGTGCTAATCTCTTCGTCAATATTTTCTGACGTAGCAATTTCTTGCACTTGCTCTTCGACTTGATCAGCTTGGGCGGGAGTCCATACAGGATGGTTCGACTTCCAATATGCAAACAAATCTAAAGAAGTTATATCCTTCTCAAACTTGTCATGCATTTCAACGATAGAAGTATATATTTCTTTCAGAGTTTCATTAAAAAGCTCAGGTCTAAGCTTCGATTTATTTGCCTCATAGAACTCATTATTTAAGCAGTTTTTTAGTAGTGAGTGTTCCAATTTAGTCATTCCTTAGTTGCCTGTAACAATTAGCTACTTGTCAGGGCTAACACACAAGAAGACATAAAAAAAGCCCCAATTTTCATTGAGGCCTTTTTCTTCTAGATTATGGAAAGTTTATTTAGAGGGCTTGTTTTGTCTGAACGCCATTTGCTCTAAATCAGGTTTTGCTGATCCTCTACGCTCTTTAATGTTCAAAGCGGTATAGCTTACACATTTATTAGAGTTGGAGAATTCTTCTAGGATCTCGCTTAATTTCTGTTCGATTTTAGCTGCCTCTGTGAAGTTTGCTACTTCAAGATCAGCCAACATAATTGCTCTTAGTTGCATTTTTGATATTCCTTGATTTTAACGTCGGTATTATCAGCTTCGACGGATACTTTTTCTCGCAGAATTACCTGCGCCTATGTTTTTATTGGGGGTTGATTGGGTGGTGCTAATGAAACTATTGGACTACTACACACATCTGCGCCTGTCCAAGACGAGGCGGCTCTAAGAAATTTTTTACTAAGTATGCGTAAATATTTTCGGTAGTGTGCGCCGTAAGTTTTTAAAAGGTAAGAGCCTGTAAAGCTATGCTCTACAAGTGTACTATGTAGGCAGCACTTATTAAACACTCCCATACAACACCTTTTTAATTTGATCAGTATTCAACACTTTTAGATCACTTTTAGTTAAACATACACGGATATTACATCCATGCTTCCTCGCTTGTTGTACTGCCTTAATACTTGCGTCCATGTCAAGCACTAAATACTTTTCATTGTATCTTTTAAGTGTCTTTGTGATGTTATAGCTAAGTTTAGTTCCCAGCAAAGCTATGCCTACGCAACCCTCTATCCGCGACACCGAACAAGCAGAAGGAACGTCTTCTACCATCACCACTTTGTTGCCAACGCCTATAGTAATTCCAGATTCAATTACGCCGTAAGTGATCCACTTTGGGCCATAGCCAGACAGTAATCTTCCTACCGCGCCATTAGCATAATAAAAGATCACTCTATTCTCTGACGGTGCATATCTAATTTTTATTAATTGATTGTTATATGCTTCCAGACTGTTTACCGACTCCAGATAATCTAAAGAGGGTTGGTGGTTCGTTACAGAAGTTGTAATCGAAGGTAAAGGCTTACCTATAGGTTTGTCAGCTTTAATATTGTTTAATCTATTTTTGACATACTCTATCGTTCTATCACCAGTGTAGATGCCTTTTCCTTCACAACTGGCTCTAAAGCAATTCCACATTAGTGTACCATCAATTTTAGAAATAGATAACTTCTTATCCATATAGCAGAATGGACAGGTGATTACTTTTCTATCACCTTCGCGCAAAGGTATTCTTTTGATGATATCTAGTTGTTCAGAGTAAGTCATATATCTATCTTCTTTAGTTGATTATAAGTCATGTCACCTCGCGGCGACATCCGAAGGATACACGCTTTAACAATATTGTAAATGGTACAAACGACAATTAGTTAAATGTGACTAAAAGTATTTTTGATTAACAGTTTATCACACTCATAGTATTTAAGTCATTGTTTTATATGCAAAAACTGGTAATCAATTGGTCGTAGGTTCGATCCCTACCGCCGGAGCCAAAGTCACTGATATTAAACAATTAATCAGGGTTTTGGCTGAGTAAAAAAAGGAAGAAATTGACGAAAAAGTAATTCCTTTTTTCTTCCTTTTTTCTATAACCGACTCACTTGTATTTTATGTAGACATCTTTAATCGAAAGGTTATCGGCTTCTTTTTGGGCATCTTTTTCAAGTACTGTTTTATAAGCCAGCGCATTGTCAGTTTTAGAACAGTAATATGTTAGTATCACCGTTCTATATCCGCTTCGCATCATACTCTTCCAGAACGCTTGTGGTGGTCAGAGAAGCCCATGAAATAGGATAGAGCCGTGACATCTCATGGCTGACTAAATTGGCTACTGAGCGTGTCTCCTGTTGAGTGTCAGGTGAGCATCTAAGTACTGCCATTCGTGCAAACGCATCTAGTGACCCAGACCACCAAAACTGCGTCATTAAATTAGCCGGTAATACCATTCGCGCTTGTTCTTCACAGACGCCTAATTCTAGCAGATAATTATAGTGAGCTACTGCCTTGTTACATTGTGACAGTGTGGATGCTATCACTTTGTTAGCTGTATCATCTTCAAGTCGGTCACCAGAACCTTGCTTCTTATCTTTGACTGACTGTCTCCACCAATCTGGATAAAATATGTCAGGCTGCGATTTCACATATCTGCGGCTCACTTCGTTAATTCTCAAATATGAATGTTTTACAAGTTGTCGGCTCACAAAAATTGGACAGCTAATTCTAAAAGATGCAAAGCAATGTCCAAATGGACTAAAATGCTTATGCTTGGCTAAATACTTTATAAGCTTTTCGTCTGAATAGTGGAGTATGGGGCGCATATCTCCATCTGTTCCAGTAAAGCCCAGACCTTTGCTATGCTTACTGAATGACACTCTAGCTGCATTTACGCACGAAAGGTCACTGCCCATGCTGTCGAGCAATTCTACAGAGATTTTACTCATTACACTAACCTCTCGTAGATAACATAATCTTTGCCGTGCAAATACTCTTGGCCTACTCGCATTGTGCGAAGGTGATCAAAGGGCAGTTCGTGACCCATGCCCGCAACTCTGCCAACAGTCTGGGATTTGCAGTGAGTAGTTTTAAAAACTTTATATTTGTCGTAATGATCTATTTTTGTAATCGATAGTGTATCAAAATGCATTTGTAGCTTTCTCTTTCAGTAATTGTTGAATTAAAATGTTTTGTTCTGCGATAATATCTTGCAGCTTTTCGGGCGAGTCAGTGCCTTGTTTGTACCGCCGCATTTCCCTGCCCAGCTTCTTAAAGCCGACAGTATCTAGTCCACGTTTCTCCAAGGCGTTGTGAGCGTTAGTTTCCGTCAGTACAGAGTAAACCATTAGGCTGTTTATGTTCTTGTGACCTGAGATAGCCATCAGTTCGTCATGGGTGCAGCCGCACTCAGAGCCGTGTGTTACTCCAGAGCGCCTCAAATCAGCCAGCCTTACGTCAGTATATACATACGATCCATCAGGCCGCTTCTTGCCCTTGTCACGCACTGGCGGGAGCAACTTAGAAGCCTTCCTAATATCAGAGAATACTTTAGTCAGCCGGTCAGCCGTGTAAGGCTTTCGCGTACCTTCCTCGCGTATAATAAAATCATCAGAGTTATGCTTAGAATGCAGCTTTAGCCGCTTCTCTATGCCAACGGTGACAGGAATACGCATTTCAGCGCCTGTCTTCTTCTGAGCAAACTCAGCTACATTATGTACTGTGTCAAAGTCATTCCATTTGAGTAGGCGAACATCAACAGGCCGCTGCATCCATTCGTAACAAATAGTAATGACAGTACCCATACTAACTTTGCCGTTTGCATCACAGTATTCTACCATGTCTTTGACTTGATCAGGCGTCCACATAACTCGACGAACATGACCTTTTGGAAGCTTTAGATCAGAGAAGGGGTTGGTAGTGGATAAGTTAAGCCGCCTACCCTCTGCCCATGCTGATCGAAGTCGAATGATAGTTACACGCGCATTGTTAGTTGTAACTTTGTCCTCAACGATTTGAAATATCTTCTGCGCGTACTGATAGTCTACATCTTCTACCAGAACGTCAGAGAAAGGCTTGCCATCTCCTAGATCCCACTGCAGCAAGCGGTCTATGATTTGTCGATAATTTCGCTTCGTATTAGCCGCATTATCTTTGAATGCCATAGACCTTTTCCATGCGGAAATAAGTGCATGTACTGTGTTTTGGGGTGCGTAAACTGATGTGTCTGTACCTGCGCCAGTATGTTTCTCCCATTGCTTGCGCCACTGCCGCACTAAGTATTCAGCTTCCGATTTGGACTCTAAGGTGGTGCGCTTAGTGTTGGGAAATACTTTTAGCATGGCTGCGCTAGGTCTAACAAAGTAGACCCAGCCGTTTTTGCGCTGGACAGGTTCTATATATCCTGCGGTCTTCATCGTGTAGCGCCCAAAGTAACGTGAGGTTCAGTCAGGCGCTGCAGATGCTTGTTTAAGTGTTTAAGCTTGGCGTTCTCTTCCATGAGCGCACCAATCCGAAACCAAGCCTGATAAACATCTTGGCTGGTGAATTCGTTACCCGCCTCTGCCAAGTCTTCTGCCAGTTGCTCCAAGTAGTTTCTGAATTCGGCGTCAGTCATATCATTTAATTGTTCCATTACATCCCCCTATCAAAATGTGAACCAACGCCCGTATGAGGTATCGCATGATATTGGCAGTAGCCTACTGCTGCGTAAGTAGTGGCAGGGTTGTTGCTATCCTGTATTTCAGCATAGATTTCATCGCCTTCGTCCATAGTCAGAACAAGCCAATAATTATCGCCATCGTGCCAATGAAGCGAGCGCCCTTCTGAAGTGGAAGAACACATTTCTTCGCCTACAGCCTTAGTCAGGCCGCTGATATGCCATGTAAAACAAGAAAAACCGCTTGGTGCTCTACTCATTAAGACATCTCCTTCTGTAGCTGCAGACCTTTGATTAGCATCTCTTCGGCATCTTTCTTCTGACCACTTTGCAGACGCTCTAAAGCCCATGACACCCAGCTAGTTGCGTGAGGTGATAATTGGTCAGGCTTTGGCTCTGGCTTGTGACCTAGAGCATCGAATGAACCCACTGCGTTATCGTTTAAGAAGGAAAGCAGATTGGGTTTATCGACGGGCACCTCGACTAAGCGCATGTCATTCTTGAACCGCTTCCGCGCATCAGCTTGAGTGCCTGACCAGTGGCCTTGATTGTTTGTGTACAACTTCATGCCGCCACCTCTTCCATGCAGACATCATCTGCCCAGACTGTGAAGGTTGCTGGATTGCCTGTGGCGCTCTCAAAGCTTCCAACCTCTACACTTACAGACCCATCAGCAATCAACTCATCATCAAAGTTGTCTCCGCACATAATCAAATTCGCTTCGGCATATGTTAGCTGGTGGCTGGTGTTAGCTAACTCATTCCACTGATCGACAAGATGCTGTGCTTGACTATGTGTGATTGAAATGTGGATGCTCATGCCGCCACCTCTGATCCAAGGGCTTGTATTTGCTTCCACCAGTAATCTTGGGCTGCAATACTATTGGATAAACACATGCGGCGGTGGAGATAGTTAAACCGTTCTTCAGCTTGCTTGTATGTCATGCCGCCACCTCTAAAGTGACTTCCTCAGAGCGTGTTAGTTTTATCTGAATACAACATTTATCCAAATCTATGGCGAGTGTATCACCGCTTTTGGCTATTGATTTTAAGCACTTGATAGACAGCAAACAGTCGCCGCGATTGTTTTGCCGATACATTCTGACTTCCGTCCAGACTTTGAAATTCGATTGAGGAATTAGCAGAACGGCTGGCTTAGTAACTTTTCCAGCGGAGCCTTTCTGCATAGTAGAATAGTCTACGCCTAGCTTTTCCAGCGCAAATGTCTTGAATTTGTCGTTAGCGTTTATCTGATGCTTGTTAAGCATACGGTCAGTAAGTTTAATAGTAGCTTTCATGTTAGTCACTTTCTCAGTTGGCTGTTATACACAACGTACAACAGTTCAGTGACTAGTGTTTATTCTAACAATTATTAGTATGTCAATCAGAAATATATTCAGACATAAAAAAAGACACTAAAAAGTGTCTAATTTTACCTGCGCGTCAATGTTATATACTGTACTAAGTGTGTGATATTTCCACTATGATATTCATGCCATATTCATGGGTTGAATCATCTGTTGGCACACAAATAGTTGCACCTAACTCTTTATTAAATATCAAAGAATGTGTGATTCTAGTCTGCTCGACTTTGATAGTTGCATTCTTAATATCTTCACTTAGCTCGTAGGCGTCGAGGGTGGTAAGTTTATACATAGTTTAGCCTAACATTTTTATATTTTAAATTTGAGACTTGCGCGTGAACTCCTAGTAGCCCTGATATGGGCTTTAACGACAATTTGTACTGCGTAAAGTAGTATCATTTTGCTGTCAATAAAAATCCAGATTTTAATCGAAAAACTTTTTTAAATAATAATTTGACAATTAAAAACAATTAATAGACTGTCGCAACAATAGGCGTGACTTCCTATTTGTTAAAACTCTAATCAACTAAGAACGGAACAAAAAAATGACAGTAAAGAGATACAAGCTTGCTACGGCGCAAGCCATGAAAACTATAAGAGAACACTGCGACAGCGACAATTTTATAAAAGAATGTAGAGCCGCTGCGCACGCTAAAATAAAAGCCGCGACTTGCAAAAAAGGCTTTTTGAACTGGTCTAAGCTTCCAGCTTTAATCGGGCAAAACACAAAAATTAAAAAAGACGTAACAAGCTTAAACACGGATCTAGAAATATGGGGTTTATCGCTCGCGCCGCACTGGGTGAGCGGCTTCAATACTTGCAATGGTCTATCAATGGGCTGCGCTTTAAATTGCCTGATGTTTACGGGTATGGGTCAAAAATTTATGGTTTCTAGCGATGGTAAGCATAAAGTCGCAATTGCTCGCATAATTAGAACTATTCTATGGTTTAAATATCGTGATCAATTCAAGGCGCGGCTTTTGTTGGAAATAGAACGAAAAGCCGCCAGCCTACAAAACAAAAATATAGCAATGGCATTTAGGCCAAACGTGTTTAGTGAAGTAAAATTTGAAAAGACTTTCCCCGAATTGTTTGAGCTTTGTAATGATCTAAACGTCAAATGTTACGACTATGTGAAGGACATAAAACGGATAAAAGAAAACCCGTTTCCGTCATATCACATGACTTTTAGTCTATCGGAAAACAATGCGCTTTTTATTCCAACCGCTTTAAAGCACGGCGCTAATATTGCCATTGTCACGGATTTACCCACAAATAAAAACCGTGACAAAACATATAAACATTTACCGCCCAAAAGCTTGTCGGTTGCTGGGGTGACTTTGCCAACGGTAGACGGTGACCAGCATGACGCGCGTTTTTTAGATAAAGCAAAAGCCGCGTTTATAGTTTTGCGCGGAAAAGGCCAAACAATAAAAAGCGATTTAACCGGCTTTAAACATCAAATTTCTGAGGCGGCTTGAATTGTCCTATCTTTATCAAGCCATCGGCTTTGTTTGCGTGTGGATCTATTTGCTGGATCTATTCGCATAAATAAAACATTTACAAATTGTTTTTTAAATGTTACGAACCCCAACGATCTAAATTTTCATCAACTAAGAAAGTGACTAAAAAATGTTAGACTTTAATTTAACTGCAGAACAAAACGCCGCGCAAATCGTAAACGACTTTGCACCCGCGTCATTATCCACAAGCGCCGCGCCAACTGTGAGTAGTCGTTACGCTTTTATCAATAGCGCAAAGGCAATTGATATTTTAGCTGACTATGGATTTCATGCAACTGCAGCGCAGCAACAAAAAAGCCGCGACAAATCAAAAGCCCCCTACGCGGCGCATATGCTTAGATTTCAAAACGAAGCGTTTTCTACTGGTGAAGGTATTCCAGAACTGTTGCTATTAAACAGTCATAACAAAAGAACGTCACTTGGTTTAGGCCAAGGCTTTTTTCGTTATGCTTGCTCTAACAATGTAGTGCTGGCGACTTCTGGCATATTCCAAAGGCTGCGCCATAACGCAGCAACCGAGAGCGCTTTTGAAAAGTTAGTCGCTGAAAAGGCTGCGGGTTTACCGGAGACAATGGCAAGAATTGCAGCAATGCAAGCCGCACCAATTAGTGATGTTGATGCGTTTTCTATGGTTTCTGACATGTGTGAAGCAAGGGGCTGGCTGCTTTCTTTTGGGCAACCCGCGTTAGATTTAAAAGCCGTAATTAACACTGAGCCTAAAAATGCCAGCTATTACAACGAAAACACTATTAGCGATTTACTGACGGTAAGGCGGTCAGAAGACAAAAGCCGTACCGTTTGGAATATATTTAACCGCGTTCAAGAATGTTTCTGCAGCGCTAATAACGGCTTTGCGCCGGTTCGTATTGTCTCGACTTCTGCAAAATATCCAGAGGGGCGCGAGCGTAAAGCACGTTCGGTCAGATCAATAGCGGGAAACACTGCATTAAATGCAAAATTGTTTTCTATTGGCGAAACCTACGCAAAAGAGGCGGCGTAATATGTCGCTGGATCTAGCAAAGAATAAAGCGGTTAAAGGCGAAACCGTGCGCGCAAAACGCCGCATAAAATCGCTGGCGAAAAAAGAAGCTGCGCTTGTACGCGGCTTCAAAGAATTAAAACAATTACAGGACAATAAAAAAATGAAATATTTAACGCTCGACCGCATGATCAAAATAGAAGCCGCCACGCACGACCAGCAAACGCCGCATGATTTGCTGGCTTTTGCTAACGCCAAGCGATGGTCCAAAAGTAAACGCGACTTTGAGCGGTATGGTGATTTAACATTGCCCAATTTAATCCGCGCAATGCGTAAAGAGATGGGGGCATAATATGAGAAGTGTGAGACGTTCAGAAGAAAGCCTAACAAGCCGAATAAATGGCATGGGTAACGCAAGTATGTCGGGGCGCGGGCATGGGCGCATACAAAGCAAGCAATTGGCTGGCTTGGATGACTTGCCACCAGAAAGCTTAAACCGCGCCCAGCGCCGCGCAAAAGCGGCTGAAAAGAAGCGGCGCAAAGAATAGCTGTCTTCGATCACAAACAATTAAATTAGCCGCCTTAAACGGGCGGCTTTTTTTATGACAATTTACTATTGTTTTTTGTAACACTTTTATTTAACAATGCGGGTGCAGGCCGAAGGCTTGCTTATCAATAATTAAGAAGGTGACTAAAATGACTGATAC
>OBMK010002155.1_pt1 | contig 15379 bp, 28 predicted proteins | sample 1539081 | NCBI WGS metagenome assembly OBMK01 (sample SAMEA3355528, study PRJEB22509) | marine metagenome | biome: marine; feature: river plume; material: water | place: USA | collected 2010-08-07 | depth 0.5 m | reverse complement strand
GACAAGAGTAAAAAATTTTTATATATTTGTATAATATTAAATTTTAAAACTAGGAATTATGACTAAATTGGTAAACGCATTGAGAACTAACGACAAATTAACTGAAAACGGAATGGCAACAAATAGCACTTCTTTAAACAGTTGTGTTGATTTATTTTTCAAGGTAGGTGCCTTAAGAGGTCAAGATAAGTTAAAAAAAATAAATGTATTTAGTAGAGCGTATGGTGAAAACCCACTTTTAGCTATGAAATTAATTTTCTGGGCTAGAGACGTTAGAGGTGGTGCTGGTGAAAGAGGTACATTTAGAGAGGTTATCACTTACATAGCTAACAACAGAACTGAATCACTTAGAAAAAACCTACACCTTATACCAGAGTATGGTAGATGGGACGATATGTTAACATTAGTTGGGACTAAACTAGAAACTGAAGCATTGTCAATAATTGCTACTGCACTTAAAGAAGGTAATGGTTTAGCTGCTAAATGGATGCCTAGAGGTAATGGTAAAAATAGAGATAAGAAGAAACAAGCTTCTACTCTTAGAAAATATTTAAAACTTACACCAAAGGCGTATAGAAAAATGTTGTCAGAACTTTCTAACACTGTTGAGCAATTGATGTGTGCTAAAGATTATGAAAACATAAACTATAGTCACGTACCATCTAAGGCTATGTCTGATTATATGAAAGCCTTTAGTAAAAATGATGATATAAGATTTGGTGATTACTTAGACTCCTTGTCAAAAGGTGAAGCTAAGATAAACGCTGGCGCTATTTATCCTTATGATGTAACAAAGAATCTTAATTATGGTTCTTCAGAAGGGGCTTCAGAGCAATGGAAAGCGTTACCAAATTACATGGAAGGTAGTAACGAAAGAGTTTTACCAGTGGTAGATACTTCAGGTTCTATGTGTACTTCTGCTGGAGGTAATGCAAAGTTAACTTGTTTAGAGGTAGCTTTATCTTTAGGTTTATACATTTCAGAAAGAAATGAAGGCGCCTTTAAAGATGCGTTTATGACATTTTCTAGTAGACCAACCCTACAGTATTTAAACGGTAATCTATCTGATAGGTTCAACCAACTTGCTCGTGCAGATTGGGGCATGAATACAGACATAGAAGCTACGTTTTTAGAGATTTTAAGTAAAGCTAAGGAAAACAGTGTTCCTGAGTCTGAAATGCCAACTATGATTTTGATACTTTCGGACATGGAGTTTGATGAAGCTAAAGGTATCACTTATTACAGTGATACAAATACATGGAACCCAACAGCGCAAACCATGATTGAGGAAAATTATACTGAAGCTGGATATAAGGTTCCAAAGATTGTATATTGGAACATACAGTCTAGAAATGAAAACGTACCAGTACAATTCGATAAGAATGGAACGGCTTTAGTTTCTGGGTTTAGCCCAGCATTATTAACTGGTTTATTGTCTGGTGAAGAGATAACTCCAGAGTCAATGATGATGGAAATTATAGGTAGTGAGAGATACGCACCAATTACGGCGTAGTGTATACAATTAAAAATAAAGAATGCCTTCTGCAATTTAACTCAAACATCAGAAGAAGTTTACAACTTAGATTTGTAAACACAAAAGGTTTTAGGAATGTTTACCCTTAATTAATAAACACCCTTCAAACTGAGTTTAAGAAGTAAAAACTCCCGCATTCTGAAAAAAAAGGGGTTATAATTAGATATAACCCCTTTTTATTGTTTACACTCTCAATAATTTTACTTATATTAGGGTATAATTAAATAACACGATTACATGATGAAAATTGTATCCAAAGAAATTAAAGAAGATGGTTCTCAATCAATAGTTTACCTAATTGATGATAATGACAAACCACTTATAGCTAGCATTGTTAACTCCAATGAGAAATCAAAATTAATTAACGATTTACTAGCAACTCACTTCACACCTGAAGATTGGGTTAACAATAAGGAAGACTTATTAAATAATGTTGTAGAAATGACATATAACGAATACATAAATCAATAACTATGGAAAAGGGGTACCCAATGATTCTAGCATTTTATATAGACAGGGAAACAATAACTAACGGAGAGATAATTAAAATTTTTAGTGACCAAGTTAATAAAGTATTAGCTGAAAGAGAAGCAAATGCAATAGCATTCTTTTTACCTACATCAAATGGTGAAAGTGAAAGAATTGAATGTGTAAATCCAATTCAAGTGGAACCAGCTAAAATGGATGAAATTAATAAAATCATTAAAGATATTGGAAATAATTTTGATATTGGAAATGGAGGTGATGATGATATTGACAATCCAGACAATAATGTAAATTTAAATAATAAATAAATAAGATATGAAGTTTTATAGAAAAAAACCAGAGGTTATTGCGGCAGTTCAATACAAAGAAGAAAACAAAGAAGAGGTTTTAAAGTTTGTTAAACCATCTAATGTTGCTTTAAAGTTTAGAAAGTTACAATCTGGTGACGGTATTACCGATTTACATATTCAACCAGGTGAATTTGTTGTTAAATACGGTACTGGCAGTTATGAGATACTTGGTAAAGAAGAGTTCAATAAAAACTTCGAAAGAGTATAAAATTTAATTATGATTCTAAATATATTATATGCAGTTTTAGCCTGCTTATGTTTTAAGTTAAGCTATGTCAAAACACAAGCAGGTTATAAAATTAGAGTAGGGTTTGCTATATCAACAATTATTTGGATTACATGTATTGGCTTGCGCTCATGCAACTTATAAAAAAAATATGGACACAATAACAAAAAAATGGTATTCTTTAGGGTTTCTTGAGGGAATGGAAAATAATGAAATGGTAGTTACAGCAAACCTAATGGAAGATGCTTCAAAAATACTAATCAGAAATACTAATGGTCTAACAGAGAACACTTTAGATTACCATGAAAATGTATCTAGTTGTATCTTCCCATTTATACACCGTTTAGTTAAGTGTAATCCAGCCATGTATTCTAAATCAATAAAAATAAATATTGATACTAATCAAATAATAGAATTTTTAGATAAAAATTTAAAAAGTCATTACGATTTATTTAAACCAAAAGGTGATGACAAAGAACTTGAATTTTTAACTAACCTAATTAGTAATTATCTTTAATTAAGGTCGTGTTGAAGGTAAGGACAATCCAGACAACCTAATCGATATACATGATGAAGCAGAAGGTCAGTAAAGAACAATTAGAGAAAAGTGAGAAAGCCCTAAAGAAACGGGGTGAGTTAGCATTCCTAGACGGTTTAACATACAAGGAACCAGAACTATTTAGTAACACACGTAGAGCAGTAAAGATGTTTGAGTCTTGGGCTAGTGTATTTATGGATGATATTGATAACCTAGGTAAGTGGTGTGTTTACATTGTAGTTTGTATGGACAATACACTATACACTGGTATCACTAACGATATAATTAAGCGTTTAGAAGCACATAACGATGGTAAGGGGGCTAAATACACTCGTGGTAGACTACCAGTGTATATAGAAGCATTTCACTTCGTAGAAAGCAAGTCTGAGGCTCTTAAGTTAGAGTATAAGATAAAGCAAATGAAGAGACTTGACAAGATACCATACTTAAAATCACTTAGAGATGAATCTAAGAGATAGGATAGTATATAAACCCAGGTCAATCGGACCATCTACCATTATTAACAACCCAAAGTATATTGCTGGGGTTGACAATGCTCTTGATGATAGTGAAATATTTATCTATAGAGTTCATGACGGAAAGATAATAGAAATAATTAAAAAAGATGATAAGAATAGTAATAGATAATTTATTAACTGAAGAATATTGTAACGAGTTAATAAAAACGGGTGAAGAAATTGGATTCACCAGTCCAACAGTAAAAACTCCAGACGGTGAAATGGTTAGGAATGATATCAGAAATAACGGAAGAGTTATTATTGATTCTCCAGAATTAGCTGAACAATTATTTAATATGTTTAAGGAGCAATTACCAGAATATATTGATGGGTGGAAATTAAAGGGTCTAAACGAACAACTAAAGATTTATAAGTATGATGTTGGTCAGCAATTTAAAATGCATAAGGACGTACCTTTTATTAGAAACGAAAAAGAAAGAAGTATTCTAACAATGCTCATTTATTTAAATGAGGGTTATGTTGGTGGTGAAACATATTTCATGGATGGACCAATAACACCAAGTATCGGTAAGGCTGTGGTATTCCAACAAAATGTAATGCACGCTGGTATGGTTATAACAGAAGGTATTAAGTACGCTATACGTACTGATGTGATGTATGAGAGAGTTTAAGGTCTTGTGGATGTGGTACAGGTCATTATGTCGAATATATTTACAATATATACGACCAGTATTAACGACACTATATCCTTGAATCCCTTTTTATGTTTCTATTAAAATATGCGTAAATAAAGTAAAAGTGTTACGAAAATAACATTTATTAAAATAAAAGATTATGGTCTAGTACTTGTTCGCCTAATCTTCTCCATCTTCCACCCTGTATGATTTTGAATAATTTCATACATATATGAGACTGTAGCATCACTAGCTGTACCCATGAAGATAACACTTTTTATCTTATTCTTTTTAAAAGCTTTATGTATCGTGTGGTGTAGTCTCTGAGCATCTTGCTTACACTTACAAATAATCATTTCAAACTGTTCTTCGTTATGTAAGATAAGTTTATTATGGACAACTATTAGTTGTTTAACCATATCTTTTCTATAGGCACCAACCATCATCAACTTGAGTATATCATTTATTTTAACCCTGTGTTTAACTGGGTCTTTACCAAACATCCAAAACGTTTCTTCAAACTCATATGGTTGGTCATCAATTATAGTCCAATCCCCAAGAGGTTTCTCAGTATAAGTTCTTCCCATTTTATCTCTAAGAACTCTAAACTCATCACCCTCTTCAGTGTCTTTAATAATAGCCACCTTATAGGTTATTTTCTTTATACCTTTATAATTAACGTACTTTCTTGGAAACATAATACCTACATTAGCATCTACAATTTTTCTATAGTTTACAAACGAAGTTTCTCTAGTCTTACAACGATGCATTGTCATACTATACTTACCATTTTTTAATAGAATTACTCTGTACATATCAAATAAATATACCTATATTTATCTAAATGTAAATGATATGACTAAAGATTACTACCAAATATTAGAAGTAGAAAAAAGTGCTTCTGAATCAGAAATTAAAAAATCATATAGAAAGTTATCCAAAAAACATCATCCAGACGTTGGTGGTAACGAAGATAATTTTAAAGAGATAGCTGAAGCCTATGAAACTCTATCTGACACTGAAAAAAAATCTAACTATGACAGGTATGGTCACGCTGGTAAAAACATGAGTAACGGCAACCCATTCGGTGGTAATCCATTTGAAAGTGGATTTAACGTTAGTGACTTCATGAACAACTTTAATGGAGGGCAAAGACAAAAAAGAGGTAATGATATTTCAGTTAACATAAAAATTACATTAGAAGAAGTTTTTAATGGTATAAGTAAAAAATTTAAATACAACAGAACATCAGCTTGTAAAACTTGTAACGGTGAAGGGGGTAGTGATAAACAAATTTGTGGAACGTGTAATGGTAGAGGGTTTAATATAGTACAACAAATGACACCTATGGGTAACTTCCAATCCCAACAAACTTGCTCACATTGTCAAGGTGAAGGTCGCGTGGTAAAAAACGTATGTAAAACTTGTAATGGTGCTGGGGTTAGTTACAAGGAAGAAACAGTTAACGTTGAACTACCAAGAGGTATTAGTGAAAACGAAAGGTTACAGTACACAGGAATGGGGAATGCAGTTAAAGGAGGTATACCTGGCTCTTTAATAATTAAGATTTCTATTTTAAAGCACAATTACTTTGAAATAAATGGTAACGATTTAAAATATAACTTAAAATTAAGTTACCCACAACTAATATTAGGTGATAAAGTAAAGGTCCCAACGATAGATGGTGGTAAAATAATGGTTGATATCCCTAAATATAGTAATCCTGGAGATAACTTAAGGATAAATAAAAAGGGGTTATACAAATTAAATACAGATATTAGAGGTAATATGATAATAGTTTTAGATATTGAAATACCTAAGAATATTGAAGATGAAGAGTTGGAATTAATTAAAAAATTAAAAAAAATAAAAGATAAAGGTGGTAATAGTGAAATTTAATTGTATATTTGTTAGGAATTAAATAATTAATAATTAAAATTTTAAATTATGTCAGAGTACTACGAACCAAATGAAGACACAACTAACGTCTTTAATGGAGTAATTTCAAAAACTTCATTACCCTCAACTCTAAAGATTGCTATTAGAAGTAACAACAGAGAGAAAGACCTATACAGAGTTGACAAAACAAACGAGTTAATGAGGTCAGAAACAAAAAAAGAAATTTACATTGTTGTAAACGAATTAATCTTTGAACAACTTGAAGAACAACACCAATTGTTAGTTGCAGAAGAGGCTATCACTTCAATTGTTTATGATATTGAAAAAGATAAAATAAGTTTAAAACGAGGTGATGTTGGGATAACTAAAAGAGGTGCCTTTTCTGGTATCTTAAAAAAGTTTGGTGCTGAAACATACGAAATGGTCCAAGAAAGTGTTAAAACACTTTATGATGCTAAAAAAGAAGAAGCTGAAGTATGATGACACCAGAAGAAGTTTCAGAATACAATGAAGACGCTTTAATCGCGGATGGATTAGATGAAGCAATAATAGGGGTTGCCGAGAGAATAAATCTCGGTCCCGTTGCTGCTTATAGTGTTGAAAAAATATATGAAATACTAATGACTCGTGACGGTATGACATATGAAGAAGCTATTGAGTTTTTTGAGTATAATATAAAAGGGGCATGGATGGGTGAATATACACCAGTTTATGTGTATACAAATGAAGAATAACATGAAAGAACAATTGTACAAATTATTAAAAAGTAAGGCTATATCTGAAAAAGAAGAAGCTTTAACAACTTTAAAACTTATGGGTGAATACCCAGCTGGTATTGGCGACCATTCTACTAAAGATTTTTATGATAACGTTGAAGAAGCATTACAAAAACTAGTTGACGCAGATGATAAGCTAGAAGCCTTAACAAAATACAAAATAGAATTATTTTCTGCCAGATAAAAATAATAATATATGGAAAACTACATGAATACAAATATGGATTTTTATAGTGAATTTAAAAATTACGCAATGAACCATATGGGGATTAGTGGAATGCAACTTCATTATTGGGATAAGTTACAAGCTTCAATATATGATAATGTAAACGTATTGACTGGAACACAACCTAGTGGTTCAATGACACCCTACATTCTTGAAGAAAGAGAATTAAGGGTAACTCAAATGGATATCTTCTCAAGACAAATGATGGATAGAATACTTTGGGTAGTTGGACCAGTTAATGACCAAATGTCAACAATTGTATGCGCTCAGCTAATGTTCTTAGACAACTTAGAGGTATCTGATATTAAGATGTATGTAGATAGCCCAGGAGGCAGCGTTAAAAGCGGTCTTAGCATGGTAGATGTAATGAATTACATTGAGTCTGATATTGTAACAGTTAACACTGGTATGGCAGCATCAATGGGTTCTATCCTATTAGGTAACGGAACTAAAGGTAAAAGATTTGCGTTACCAAACTCTAGGGTTATGCTTCACCAAGTTAGTGGTGGTACTCAAGGTCACGTTAAAGATATGAAGATTGGTATTGCAGAAGCTGAGAAATACAATCAAAACTTATTTGGTATGCTTGCAGATTATACTGATAAGGATATTAAAACAGTTCTTGAAGATTGTGAAAGAGATAATTGGCTTAATGCTAAAGAAGCTAAAGCTTATGGTATCATAGATGATATTATAACTAAAAAATAATAATGAATAAAGAGTCACAAAATATAAAAGACCTACTATCAACCTACTCTACAATACTAGATGATATATTTAACTCATTTGGTATTGAATATACGTATGGTAAACTTACTGATTATACAGACTTAAAATGGTTTTATGATGGTGTTTCTATTAAGTTATTTAGTGATTCTGTACACACTATTGATTACTGTACCGAGTGTGGAAATTGTGATAATTTAATAATGTATTACAATAGAAATAACGGAAAGAAATATTATACTATTTTTGACTCAAACAACAGGTTAAGTAGAGGTGAGTATAATAAATTATTAAAAAAATAATAATTGGTTGCCCCATATAACAATTTAAATACATAAATAGATATGGAAACAATTATTTTAATTTCAGTTTTATCAACTCTAGGTGTAGTTGCATTAGTTACGGCTATTGTGGTTATGTTTACGAAGTTGAACAAAAAGGTTGGGAACGAAATGTTTAACAACGAAATGACAGGTTTAATCAATTTAATTGATGAAAACCAAAGGTTAAGTAACAAAAGGGATGAGGAAAATGATAATGACCTATCCCGAAACATCGATGAAATATATCGAGCAATAACCAAACTTGAGTCTAATTTAGATTCAAGGGCTGATAAGCTTCACGACCTTATTAAGCTTACGGAGAAAGAACTTGTAAATCAGTTAGATTACAGGTTAAGTGAACAAGAAAAAGTTAATAAAGAATTATTAGCTAATTAATAATAAACGGGGCAACGAATTATTAGTGGGGACTTAACGGTCCCCATTTTTTTTATTAAAAAGGTTGTTAATTAAATTATTTTTAGTATATTTGCACATATATATAGAGTAGTTCTTTTTTTTATGGGGTATAATGTTATCGATTGCTTAACGTAATGGTTAATAAGCATGCAGTGTTAGATGGAAACACTAGAATAACCTATCGAAACTTTTAAATGACAACGAATTTAACGTTGACAAAAACTTCCTAGAAACTTCTCAAGTAGAAGTATTTGAAGGAGAGGTAGCATTCGCCTAACCGAAGACGCACGTTCCTTCGGGGACACCAGGTTTATCTGATTGTACTTAACAATCGGCTGAAGGTTGTAAGTTACCGCTCTGCTAATTTGGGAACTTAATATTTTTGTTCTTTTAGAAAAAACGAACTAAGCATGTAGAAAGTTTATTGTTAGTAAGTAAGAAGTGGGGTCATGCCCACATACTCCACCCTTGACTTTTTTGTACTTTTACAAAACGTCAAAAACAATTAAAACCCATCTCTTAAAAAAAGATGGGTTTTTTTTATTAAATATGTTGACATTTAAATTAATAGGTGTATATTTGTATCATTATAAATTAAAAAATACATTATGGGAGTAATTACAGAGAACAGCAAAGTAACGGTACATTATATCGGGAAATTATCTGACGGCGAAGTATTTGACGCTTCAATGCCTGTTGAAGGAAACGAAAACTTTAAAGGTGGAGAACCAATTAACGTTGAACTAGGTAAAAGAATGATTATACCTGGATTTGAAGAAGCATTAAAAGGAATGCAAGAAGGTGAAACTAAAACAGTGACAATACCTTCAGAAGAAGCTTACGGTAAGGTAAGTGTAGAGCATCTACATGAAATTGAAAAAGATAGAGTGCCAGACACTGTTAGTGCAGGTGACATCTTAGAATCACAAGATGGTGAACAAAAAACTAAAGTTATAGTTAAAGAAGTTAAGGAAAATACTGTTGTTTTAGATGCAAATCACCCTTTAGCGGGTAAAGATTTGACTTTTGAATTAAAAGTCGTTAGTGTATCTTAGATGATTATTATTCATTAATTATTTGTTTTTTTAGAAAACCCTCCTAGTGAGGGTTTTTTTATATCCCTATGTTATATTTATAATAAACAAATAATTATGAAGGAATTTTTAAAAGATATCTTTATAGAAGATAGTAAAGACGGTAAAATATCGTCGAAAAAAGTTATGGGTATATTAGCTGGAATACTAGCATTTGCAGCTTTTGTAGTTGACGGGTTTCATTTTTATGAAATTGATTCAGGAATGTTTGACTCAATGCTAATATTCTCTGGAACAATGCTAGGAGCCTCAATAGTTAAGGGGTTTGGTAGTGGTAAAAAGTAAATCCACTAAAAAAACAAAAAAAAGGGGCTGTATTAATATAGCCCGTTTTTATTTACCATTATTATTACTATTGCCATTATTGTTATTAGCGTTAGTAGGTTTCGGTTTCGGTTTTTGTTTGCATCCACATCCCATAGTTTTAGGTTTTAATTACTATTATATATTCATTAATAAATATGGTAAAAAAATTAAATAATTTATCTTTATTTGGTTTTTAACTAAAAAACACCTATATTTGTTTATATTTATATAATAAACTAGATAATGATAAAAGTAAATGTTAAAAACGGAAATATTGATAAAGCTTTAAGATTTTTAAAGAGAAAAGTTAGAAATACAAAACAAACTAACGAATTAAGAGGAAGAAAAACCTATACAAAACCTTCTGAAGAAAGAAGAAAAGCAAAAAAGAATGCAATTTATATCGAACAGAAAAGAATAAAAGATGAGGATATTTAAAAGAAACAAAAAATCAGTTACACTATTAGACAAAAAATGGAATGTAGTTGTTTCTAATATGAAATTTAACACCTTACCTAGAATAGATGAATTAATATTTATACCAAAAGAACAAAAATACTATAGTGTTATAAATGTAATTTACAGCATGTACCAACCTGTTGAAACATATCTAATTGTAGAACCATATAGTAATGATAACAATTTAATTTAAAAAAAAAATAATAAAAAGGTTGACATGTATTAAAAATATATGTATATTTGTTTTACAGTATTAAAGAAAGGATACAGCAGTTTAAAACTCAGGCTATGAAAACAATTCCTTTCTGTTACTTTTTATAAAGAAAAGATACAGCAATTTAAAACACGCCAAATGTAAAAATTCTTTTCTGAAACTAGTTTTTTTAATATAGTATAATTAATCCTCAGTGATAAACTGGGGATTTTTATTTAAAATCTTAAACATGAATAAAAACAACAAAAAGAAATTCCCATCACTTTTAATCGTAGGAGCCGCTCGATGGGGAAAGGACAGTCTAGCTGAAATACTAAGCGATAAGTTTGACCTTAAATTTAAATCATCATCACAAGCCTGTGCTGATATTTTTATTTACGATGAATTAAAATTAAAGTACGGGTACAATACACCAGAAGAATGCTTTGAAGATAGGGTTAATCATAGACAAGAGTGGTACGAAATGATTTGTGAGTATAATAAGGATGATAAATCTAGGTTAGCTAAAGATATCTTAAAGACTACAGACTGTTATGTAGGGATGAGAGACAGGGAAGAGATAGATGAGTGTTTAAAAAATAAGTTATTCGATTTGGTGATATGGGTTGACGCTTCAGACAGATTACCACTTGAAGATAAAAAATCATTTAATATAGATAAGTCTTGCGCTCACATTATTTTAGATAATAATGGAACATATGATGAGTTTGTAGATAAGAGTGTATTATTAGGTAAATTATTAACTGGAACTATATAATACTAAATTAAATATCATAATAATTAAAATAACCCTGTAATTGATTACGGGGTTTGTTTTTTATTTAAATTTCTTTATATTTATAACTATAAACGCATTATGAAAAAAATAGAACTTTTTAAACGAGAATTAAGCAAGGAAGATACATCTTCAGGAACAAGAGAAGCAACACCACCAAACGCTAACAAGATACTAGATATCATAAACCGTGTTGATGAAGTAGAAATGAAAGCTAATAAACTATTAGTTAAATTAACTTTTGAAAACATAGCGGAGATTATAACGAACGCAGGACTTCTAGACCAATACGACAAGGAAGTTAGGTCGGTAGTTGATGAATTATATATGTATGAAGATGTGTTCAGAAGTGAAAAAAACAAAGTTGAGGACGCTGGTGATTCTTACGACAACTTTTTCTACGCACTAGACAATACACAACACGAAATATTTAACGTTACTGAAATTACTGATACCATATCTTCAATAATTAGCGCTGGTGAAAATATTAGAGAAGCTAATGGTGAAGAGATACTTGAAAAAGCAAATCAAGTAACAACAATTAACGAATTTAAAAGATTTTCTTAATAATGAACAAAAGATATATAAAAAAATTACTAAGAGAAGGTCTTGATAAAGTTAATTCGTTTGAATCTCTATTAGGTGAGGTAACAAGTAAACTTGATTTCTCATCGTTTAAGATGAACGACACGCTTAATCCTGACATATGGGTTGACGAAAACACTATTAAACCAGAGATACAAGAAAACCTTATAAAGATAGCTGAAGATTATTATAATAATCTAGAATTAGATATACCAATATTAGATATAACACTTACAGGTAGTTTAGCTAATTATAACTGGTCAAAATACTCTGATGTTGATTTACATATAATATTTGATGCAAATGAACTTGGAGATAATAAGGACATGGTTAAGGATTTACTAGATGTAAAGACTAGGACATGGAATCTAAAGCACGATATAACTGTAAAAGGATTTGATGTAGAGCTGTATCTACAACCAGAGGACCAACCACATCATTCAACAGGTGTTTACTCTTTAATGGACTCAGAATGGGTTAAAACCCCAGAGATGACTAAACCAGATATTGATAAAGAAACTATAACTAAGAAATATAATAATATTATATCAATAGTTAAAGATATTGAAGACGAAAAGGATAATCAAAACGTTATTGAAAAGATAGAACAATTAAAGGACAAAATTAAAGATATGAGAAAATCTGGTCTTGAAGATAAGGGAGAATATAGTGTTGAAAATATAACTTTTAAATTACTTAGAAGAAATGACATAATGGAAAAGTTAAATAATTTATCTGTTAATGCATATGATAATGAACACACAATAAAAGAAAATTAAAATGAAACAATTATTAAGGGAAGGGTTACTAAAACACTTAAGATTAAACGAAACCATAGCTGGAAATTGCGGAACTCACTACACAAAACAATTTATGTTTGAAGAAGGTGAAGATTTCGACCCATTCGGACACATAGAACAAGACACAGAAGTAATAACAGAACCCATAGACACCTTAGATGATTGCGTATTAGGGTTTTCAAACAGTAACACTAAACTTGAGTGGCCATATTTTTCTTTACCAGCTGGATACACATGTCCAATGGCTACAGTTTGTAAAAACTTTGCATCTAAACCAGGTCAAAAGTTTTCAGACGGAAAATCAATTAAAAAAGGAAAGGAAGCGGAAATGCTTTGTTACGCAGCTAGGGCGCAAGCTCAATATAAAGCAGTAAAGGAAAAAGTATTTAAGAATATGGACTTAATAATGAAGGCTAACAAGGAGGGAGGCTCAGAAGTCATGGCTGACTTGATTCTTAAATCACTTAAGTATCACGGATTGGATAAAGAAAAATTATTTAGAATACATGAATCTGGTGATTTCTTTAATAAAGAATATATGCAAGCATGGATAAAAGTAGCTAATACCCTACCTGGAACTTTATTTTATGCGTATACAACATCTATACCATTATGGGTTGCAAACAAGGGTTCAATACCTAGTAATTTAAAGTTGATTGCATCTATGGACAAGAATAATGCTAAATCAATAATAGATAATGATTTAAGATATTCATTAGTTGTATACTCACCAGAACAAGCTAAAGAATTAGGACTTAAGATTGATGTTGATGATTCATTAGCTTGGGGTAGTGACGAAAGTTTTGCACTATTACTTCATGGCGGCCAACACGCTGGAAGCGATGCTGCAGAAGCACTAAAGAAAAATAAAAAAGCTGGTGTTTATGATAAAGTTAAACAAGCTTATAAACAAAACAGACAAAGTAAATTAGATAAATTACGTAAATTATAATGAAAAAATTAATCAAGAAGTTATTAAACGAAGGTTTAAAGTCAAAAATTATTGATGAATACTTTATTAAAGAAGGTCCAGACTTTAATTGTGATTGTTGTAAGTATTTTGATATTGAATCATTGGATAGATTCGGTGGTTTTGACCATCCAGTATATCATATGCTAGAAAAGTTAAAAAAACAAACATTAAAGTATATAAACCCTAAACAATATATTGAAGCAATAGCTAGAGGTTTTGGTAATTTAAGTTATGAAGACGCGACAAAATGGGTTAACTGGGATAATGTTGATAAATATGCGGAGGCTATGAAATCTGGAAGTAAGTTCCCTGTCGGTTACTATAGAGAAGGTGAACCAGACCAGGAGGGTAGACATCGTGCCTTAGCAGCTATGAAATTAGGTTGTGAGGCAATTCCAGTAATAGTAATAGAAGACTTATATAGACAATTAGTTGATAAATTAGCTAAATCACTTAAAGGTCTTTCAAAAGAAGAGATAGACGCTAAATTTAAAGAAATGGGGTATGACGAGCTTAGTGGTTTAGATTACAGGACAATAAAAAATTATATTGAACATAGATTAGATTAATAAATGTGAAAAAGTTGATAAAATATATGTTCAGGTGGCAACTAAGTACACCAATATTAGCTATAATACCGTTTATACTCAAAAGTTATGACATAAATAACTTTTGGGTAACAGCGCTAATTGCAAATTTAATAGGTTCACTAATATTCTTTAAGATAGACGAGGTGATATTTTCAAAAGAAATGACTAGATTTCAAAGGCTAAGAAAGAAAATTATTAAAAGAAAAAAAAAGTTAGACCTTATAAAACAAAAATAAAAAAGTGTGATGAAAAACAGGATAAAAATATTACTAAGAGAATCAACTAAAAAAAATAAAACACAATATCAGATTAGGTATATAGACGGAGCAATATTTTATAAAAGAGATAACCCTGAAGAAAAGTGGAAATTTATTACTGACGAAGAATTTGCCAACAATGTATGTGATGGTGAATTAATTAAATGGGATGAAAAACAAAAATAAGTAAATTTAAAGATTTATTATAATATTTATATAATACACTATACAGATTATGAAAAGAAAAAACAAAATATTAACAGAATCTCAAAAGAGGCAAATTATTCAAGATAAAGAAAAATCAATCTTAGAATCATTTACAAAAACATTTAATAAGATTAAAAGAATTGATGAAAGCCCAATAAATGAAAACAGTTCTGATACTTATTTTGAGACGCTTTCAGGAACATTAGATTATGTTAGAGAACAAGTCTTAAAAATGGGCTATACGCTTGACGAAGATGATGTACACTTTCAATTCGGTACAGGTGGTATCTCATACGGACAAACTAAAAGCGCTGTTATACCACTTTTAAAGAATGGTGAACCAATACTTAGTAAAAACGGTAAACCTTTAAATAGAGGAGTTAATATCGTCATTTATAGAATGGACAGTGGTAGGTATGAGTTAACATTTTACAAGACTTTTTAAAATTAAAATTATGATAAAGT
>OBMK010002153.1_pt1 | contig 15385 bp, 10 predicted proteins | sample 1539081 | NCBI WGS metagenome assembly OBMK01 (sample SAMEA3355528, study PRJEB22509) | marine metagenome | biome: marine; feature: river plume; material: water | place: USA | collected 2010-08-07 | depth 0.5 m | reverse complement strand
ATAATCATATTATACTTAATAATAAAAATAAATATAGCAAATTTGCCACAAAAGTAAAACTATGTGTGGAATTGTATGTGCTTTAGATGTTAAGCAATCAACCGAAGAGCTTCGACCGAAGTTACTTGAGATGTCCAAAAAAATTAGGCATCGCGGACCAGACTGGAGTGGTATATATGCCGACGACCATGCCATATTTGCGCACGAACGCTTGGCAATTGTTGATCCAGCGTCTGGAAAGCAGCCTTTGTTTAGTCCAGACAAACAGCTTGTGCTTGCTGCCAATGGCGAGATATACAACCACCGTGAGCTTCGCGCTACCACCCCTGATTATGCTTTTCAAACAGGTTCTGACTGTGAAGTGATCTTGGCGTTGTACCAACAAAAAGGCGTTGATTTTATCGATGATCTTAACGGAATTTTTGGTTTTGCACTCTATGATGCTGCCAACAACGATTTTCTAATTGCTAGAGACCACATGGGGATTATTCCACTTTACTACGGTTTTGATCAAGCGGGTACTCGATATGTGGCTTCAGAACTAAAAGCCTTAGAGGGTGTTTGTCACAGCATTGAGGTTTTTCCTCCGGGACACTATATGACTTCAAAAGACGAAGCTCCAAAAAAATGGTACACACGTGATTGGGAAGATTATGAAGCTGTTAAAGACAACCCAACAAGTATTGAAGACTTGGGTAAAGCTCTTGAAGATGCGGTTCACCGTCAACTTATGAGTGATGTACCGTATGGCGTTTTGCTTTCAGGTGGCTTGGATTCGTCCATTACCTCGGCCTTGGCGAAAAAGTTTGCTAAGAATCGTGTTGAGGCAGATGACAAACAAGAAGCCTGGTGGCCACAACTACACTCTTTTTCTATTGGCTTAGAAGGTTCGCCTGATTTGGCTGCTGCAAAAGTCGTTGCAGACCGAATTGGTACGATTCACCACGAAGTTACCTTTACCGTACAAGAAGGCTTAGACGCCATTCGAGATGTTATTTACCACTTGGAGACCTATGACATTACTACTGTTCGTGCTTCCACACCGATGTACCTATTGGCTCGTGTAATCAAATCCATGGGCATTAAAATGGTGCTTTCTGGCGAAGGCGCAGACGAGGTGTTTGGTGGTTATTTGTATTTCCACAAAGCACCTAGCCCAGAAGAGTTCCACAAAGAGACTGTCAGAAAGCTAGAAAAGCTTTATCAATACGATTGTTTGAGAGCCAACAAATCACTGGCAGCTTGGGGTATTGAAGGTCGCGTTCCCTTTTTGGACAAAGAATTTATGGATGTTGCCATGCGTATCAATCCAAAAGACAAGATGATTACTCCCGAGCGTATGGAAAAATGGGTACTTCGCAAGGCATTTGAAGATGAATTGCCAGAGTCTGTTGCTTGGCGTCAAAAAGAGCAGTTTAGCGACGGAGTTGGCTACAACTGGATAGATTCCCTTAAAGAATTGGTAGAGTCTTCTGTAACGGATGCACAAATGGAGCAGGTGAACCATCGTTTTCCAGCCCAGCCACCTAGAACTAAAGAAGAATATTTCTATCGCAGTATTTTTGAAGAACACTTTCCGTCACAGGCAGCAGCACTTACGGTGCCTTCTGTACCTTCGATAGCTTGCAGTACACCAACTGCTTTGGCATGGGATGCATCCTTTCAAAATATGAATGAACCTTCAGGACGTGCCATAGGTAGTGTCCACATGGACGCTTACGAATAATTTTTGCACAGTTTGTGTTGATAACTTGACTAATGAAACCCCACACTTTTATCATTAAAGTGGGGCTTTTCTCGTAAATTTGTGAGAATAGCTTTTATTCATAATTTAAACATATGAGTGACCAACCAAACCAGAATTATTCAGCAGATAGCATACAGGCATTAGAAGGCATGGAACACGTGCGTATGCGCCCATCCATGTACATCGGAGATGTAGGCGTACGCGGACTCCACCACCTTGTTTACGAAGTTGTAGATAACTCCATTGATGAGGCCTTAGCCGGTCATTGTGATTTAATCTCTGTACAGATAAACGAGGACAATTCCATCGCTGTTGAAGACAACGGTCGTGGTATTCCTGTAGGAATGCACAAAAAAGAAGGCGTTTCTGCACTTGAAGTTGTAATGACTAAAATAGGAGCAGGGGGTAAATTTGATAAAGATTCCTATAAAGTTTCTGGAGGTTTACACGGTGTAGGGGTGTCTTGTGTGAATGCACTTTCGGACATGCTAAAAGCTACCGTATACCGTGAGGGTAAAGTGTGGGAGCAAGAATATTCAAGAGGTAAGGCGCAATATCCTGTCAAACACGTAGGTGATACTGATAAGACGGGAACACTTGTTACCTTTTCACCAGACCCAACGATATTTTCACAAACACGTGAATACAATTACGATACACTTGCAAGTCGTATGCGCGAGCTTGCTTATTTGAATAAAGGGATAAAAATTCAATTAACCGATCATCGCAACAAAGACGAAAAAGGAGCGGTTGTTTCTGAACTCTTTCATTCTGAAGAAGGGCTTAAAGAATTTATACGTTTCTTAGACGCCAACAGAGAACCCATTACTACGGACGTAATTTCAATGGAGGGAGAAAAAAATGATATCCCTGTTGAAGTTGCCATGATTTACAATACTTCGTTTACAGAGAACCTTCACTCTTATGTGAACAATATCAACACCCATGAGGGAGGTACCCACCTTTCAGGATTTAGACGTGGTCTTACCACAACGCTAAAGAAATATGCCGACGCTTCTGGGATGTTGGACAAACTAAAATTTGAAATTTCTGGAGACGATTTCCGTGAGGGATTAACCGCCATTGTTTCTGTTAAAGTTGCAGAGCCACAATTTGAAGGACAGACCAAGACGAAGTTGGGTAACAGAGAAGTGAGTGCAGCTGTTTCACAGTCTGTTTCTGAAATGCTAGAGAATTATTTGGAAGAGCACCCCAACGATGCCAAATCCATTGTACAAAAAGTGATTTTAGCGGCCCAAGCACGTCACGCTGCACGCAAGGCACGTGAAATGGTGCAACGCAAAACGGTGATGAGCGGGGGTGGATTACCCGGTAAACTATCAGATTGCTCTGAGCAAGATCCAAAACTTTGTGAGGTATTCCTTGTGGAGGGTGATTCGGCAGGTGGTACTGCCAAACAAGGTCGTGATCGGAATTTCCAAGCCATACTACCGCTTCGCGGTAAAATATTGAACGTTGAAAAAGCCATGCAACACAAGGTTTTTGAAAATGAAGAAATTCGTAACATTTACACTGCCCTAGGTGTAACCATAGGAACAGAAGAGGATGCCAAGGCATTGAATTTAGATAAGTTGCGCTACCACAAGGTGGTTATTATGTGTGATGCCGATGTCGATGGTAGTCACATTTCAACCCTGATACTGACTTTCTTTTTCCGTTATATGCGTGAGCTTATTGAAAACGGTTACATATATATTGCAACTCCACCGCTTTATTTGGTCAAAAAGGGTCAAAAGAAACAATATGCTTGGGACGACGATCAGCGTGATCGTTTGATGCAAGATTTTGGCCAAGGCTCTTCTGTACAGCGTTACAAAGGTTTAGGTGAAATGAATGCAGATCAACTTTGGGACACCACCATGAACCCAGAGTTTAGAACATTACGTCAAGTAACCATAGATAACGGAGGCGAGGCGGATCGTGTTTTCTCTATGCTTATGGGTGACGAAGTTCCACCACGACGAGAATTTATTGAAAAGAATGCGATTTACGCGAATATCGATGCTTAAGCTTTTAGTATTTGCCTTCAAGCCTTACTTTTGCAAAACCAAAATAACAAACACATGAAAGTTACCATAGTTGGCGCCGGAAACGTTGGCGCTACTTGTGCAGATGCTATTGCTACGCAACGCATTGCAAGCGAACTCGTATTGCTAGACATTAAGGAAGGATTTGCCGAGGGTAAAGCCCTTGACATGATGCAAACCGCTACAACCCTTGGCTTTAACACTAAAATTGTAGGCACAACCAATGATTATACTAAAACTGCAAACAGCAATGTTGTAGTAATTACCTCGGGTATTCCACGTAAGCCTGGTATGACACGTGAAGAATTAATTGGAATCAACGCGGGCATAGTTCAGTCTGTTGCTGAGAATATCTTGGCTCATTCACCGGATGCCATTATTGTGGTGGTTTCCAACCCGATGGATACCATGACCTACCTGACATTAAAGAAAACAGGATTGCCAAAAAACCGCATCATTGGAATGGGTGGCGCTTTGGATAGTTCGAGATTTAAAACCTATTTGTCGCAAGCCCTAGATAAGCCAGCCAATGATATTCATGGGATGGTTATTGGCGGTCATGGCGACACGACCATGATTCCGCTGACGCGATTGGCTTCCTACAATGGTATTCCAGTTTCAACCTTACTTGAAGCGGATGCACTTGAGCAAGTTGCTGCTGACACCATGGTTGGTGGTGCAACGCTTACCAAGTTACTAGGAACATCTGCTTGGTATGCACCAGGTGCCTCAGTAGCTTATTTGGTAGACAGTATCCTCAATGATCAAAAGCGCATAATACCGTGTTCTGTTTATTTAGAGGGAGAATACAACCAAGAAGATATTTGCATTGGCGTTCCCTGCGTTATTGGACGTTCAGGTTTAGAATCCATTGTAGATGTACATTTAACAGCAGAAGAGCAAGCAACTTTTAATAAAAGTGTAGCTGCGGTACGTAATATGAATGCAGCGTTAAAAGATATACTTTCATAAAAGTGTACGTGAAATTGTAGCAATTTGTTAATCAGGGCGGATACGCTATATTTGCTCGTCTTATATACGACACAAAAAACTTAATCATGCAGAATAACGGACTTATCAAATTTTTCACCGTTTTGTTTGGCCTTGTCAGCCTCTACCAACTATCATTCACTTTTGTTACTTCAAAAGTTGAATCAGACGCCAAGACATATGCCCAAGCTTCCGTCAACACAGATGACGCAGACTATTTCACCCTTGTAGACATAGCTGAACGCAACTACCTCGATTCTATTGCAGAACATAAGGTGTTTGGTGTTTTCAACTACGCTACAGCAAAAGACCGGGAGTTAAACAAAGGATTAGACCTTAAAGGCGGTATTAATGTTATCCTTCAGGTTTCCGTTAAGGATATCTTAAAGGGCTTGGCTGAAAATAGCCGTAATCCATTATTCAATCAGTCACTAGCAAGAGCAGATGTGCTTCAAAAGTCGTCTGATGATACCTATGTGGAGAGTTTTTTCTTGGCTTTTGAAGAATTAAAGGGTGATAAAAACCTTTCCAACCCTGATATTTTTGGAAACCGTACCCTAAGCGATGACATTAATTTTAATATGACTGATGATGAGGTGAAGCCTGTTATCCGTAGAAAAATTGACGCTTCTATTGTTTCTGCATTTGAGGTATTGCGCAAGCGTATTGATAAATTTGGGGTAACCCAACCTAACATCCAACGGTTGGGCACTTCTGGTCGTATTTTGGTTGAATTACCAGGCGCTAGAGACGTTGAGCGTGTTAAAAATCTCTTACAAAGTACTGCCCAACTTGAATTTTGGGAGACGGCTTCAAACCAGTCGTTTGGCACTTTTCTAGGTCAAGCAAATGAATTGCTTAAATCTGTTGTGGAAGCCGAAAAAGAAGAAGAAGAAGTTTCAGAAATTGACGATTTACTCTCCGATGTAGCTGCTGCACAAGACTCCATTACAACAGTAGTAAACCCCATATATGATTATGTTAAGGGAGCTGGTTATGCTGGTGGTCCAGTATTGATTCAAGTTGATGTTAAAGACCAACCAACAGTGGAGTCGTATTTAAACCGTGCTGACGTACGAGCCTTATTGCCTGCAGACTTGCGTTACACCAAGTTTTTATGGGGAATACCTGACGAAAAAACAAATTTGGTTGACTTATATGTAATTAAAGCTAACCGATCTGATGAACCTCCGCTAAGTGGGAGCGTTATTGTAGATGCTGCACAAACCTACGACCAATTGGGTGCTGCTGCCGTTTCCATGCAAATGAATGGCAAGGGCGCACGTATATGGGAAGAAATGACAGGTAAAGCCTATACCGATAAGAGTAATATTGCTATTGTCTTAGACGATGTCGTTTATTCAGCCCCTGGCGTTTCTAAGGGTGCTATTTCGGGTGGTCGTTCTGAAATATCAGGGCAATTCTCCCTAAATGAAGCCATTGACTTGGCCAACGTATTAAGAGCTGGTAAACTTCCAGCTGCTGCTGAAATTATTCAATCTGAAATCGTAGGCCCATCTCTTGGACAAGAAGCTATTGAAAGTGGTGTTAACTCATTTGTAATTGCATTATTGCTCGTACTTGCCTGGATGATTTTCTATTACGGACGTGCTGGCTTGTATGCAGATATCGCCTTGAGCTTAAACATCATTCTTATTTTCGGAATTCTCGCAGGATTAGGCGCTGTACTTACGCTGCCCGGTATCGCTGGTATCGTACTTACAATTGGTATGTCAGTAGATGCGAACGTACTTATTTTTGAACGTATTCGTGAGGAATTGGCTAAAGGAAAAGGACAAAAGCAAGCAGTTTCTGATGGATTTAGAAATGCCTTGTCTTCTATTTTAGATGCTAACATTACTACAGGGCTAACTGCATTTATTTTGTTTGTTTTCGGTACTGGTCCGATCAAAGGATTTGCAACCACACTACTTATAGGTATTGCAACCTCCTTGTCAACGGCTATTTTTGTAACACGACTACTTGTTGACGGGCGTTTGGCCAATGCAAAGGCTTTGGCATTTGCTACTGGTGCAACCAAAAACTTATTCCGAAACTTAGATATTAAATTCCTTAAAAAACGTGGCTTTGCTTATGTTATTTCAGGGATGCTTATCGCTGCTGGTGTTGCTTCTTTGTTTACGCAAGGACTCAACCAAGGAGTTGATTTTGTAGGTGGGCGTTCGTACACGGTTCGCTTTGAACAGGCGGTTAATCCAACAGATGCACAATCACAGTTGGTAAGCCTTCTCGGGAGTGCTGAAGCCAAAACTTTTGGTGAGGACAATCAGCTAAAAATCACCACCAATTATAAAGTAGATGTTGAAGGTACTGAGGTTGATGATGAAATTCAACAAGCCTTATTTAACGGTCTTTCGACTTTCTTACCAGAACGCTTAAGCTACAACGATTTTGTAAACGGAGCAGAAGATAAGCAAGTGGGTATTATGTCCTCTATCAAAGTTGGGCCAACCATCGCTGATGATATTAAAAAGAACTCGTTCTTGGCTGTATTTGGGTCATTAATCGTGGTGTTCTTGTACATCTTACTACGCTTCCGCAAGTGGCAATACTCTTTGGGAGCTGTTGCAGCGGTTTTCCACGACGTACTGATCGTTTTGGGTGTATTCTCTATTACTTATACTTTTATGCCTTTTAGCATGGAGATTAACCAAGCGTTTATCGCTGCGGTGCTTACCGTAATTGGATATTCTCTTAATGACACGGTAGTGGTGTTTGACCGTATTCGTGAGTTTACACGTCTGCACACTTCATGGGAAGGTCACAAAACGGTAAATAGCGCACTGAACAGCACGTTGAGTAGAACGATTAATACCTCTTTAACAACGCTCGTGGTGTTGTTGGCCATCTTTATCTTTGGTGGAGAGGCGATTCGCGGATTTATGTTTGCGCTTATTGTTGGGGTATTGGTAGGAACGTATTCCTCGTTGTTTATTGCAACACCCGTAATGTTCGATACCACAAGTAAGAAAAAGAAAGCCTAAGCTTCTTTTTTTCTAGCAGAAAATACAACCAGCCCTATTCCTAAAAGGATTAGTGGTATGCTAAGCCATTGTCCAGTGGATAAGTATCCGAGCTGTTCTCCGAAGCCGCCCTGACTTTCTTTTACAAATTCAGCTAAAAAGCGTACGCTAAAGAGTAGGGCAAAGAATAGACCTAATAAAAACCCTTCTTGTTTGCTTTTCTGGGTGTTTTTGTAAATCATAAAAAGGATGACAAACACAATAAAATACCCTAGCGATTCATACAGCTGAACAGGATGTCTTGGAAGCGTTTCACCATTGTTTTTGAAAACAACTCCAAAGTTGCTTCCCGTATACTTCCCAACAATCTCGGAATTAAAAAAGTTTCCTATTCGAATGAATATACCTCCCAAAGCAACGGTAATAGCAATGCGATCTAACAGCCACAATAGTGAAGCGTATTTGAACTTACGTATATACAAATAAAGGGCTGTTGTGATACCAATGGCTGCGCCATGGCTCGCAAGGCCTCTGAATCCTACGAACTTCCAACCTTCTTCAGAAATTTTGAATGGTAAAATGATTTCCAATAAGTTATGTTGAAAATAATCCCAATTGTAAAAAAACACTTCTCCAAGTCGTGCTCCTAATAGAGTCCCCACAACCATATAAAGCAACAAAGGGTCTAGGTGCGCCACGGAAACGCCCTCTTTTTTAAACATGTACTTCATTAGGTATAAGCCACATGTGAACGCAACGACAAACATAAGACTGTAATAGTAGATGCTAATGCTGCCAAGGCTAATGGCTACTGGGTCGGGTGCCCATAAAAATTTGAGTGCTAACATGAATTTTAATTTTGGTTAAATATACTGTAAATATTGTCCTAATCCGGAACAGGGTCGTGCCCTTGCCCGCCCCAAGGGTGACATTGACTGATGCGCTTTACGGCTAGTTGCGCCCCTTTCCATAAGCCGTGTTTCTTTAATGCTTCTAAGCTATACTGCGAACAAGTAGGGTAAAACCTGCAGCTTGCAGGCAGTAGTGGTGAAAGAATGGTTTGGTATAAACGGATGAGAAGTACAAATGGAAAGATGAGTAACTTTCTCATGACTTAAGGGTGTAGCTGGTGCCGTCTTTGCCATCTTTTAGCTGAATTCCTTTTGCTAACAAAGCATCGCGGATGCGGTCTGAAGTAGCAAAATCTTTGGAAGCCCTAGCTTGATCTCGCATTTCAATGAGTACTTCTAAGGCTTTGTCCAAGAAGGTGTTATCCTCATTTGTTGCGACCTCAAGCGTTAGTCCTAGTACATCGTAAACAAAAGCATTAATGCTTTTTCTTAATTGTTCAATATCGGACGCAGTCAAAGTTTCTTCCCCATCGTTCACACGGTGGATGAGTTTAACCGTTTCGAATAACTCAGCAATCAATACCGGACTATTGAAATCGTCATTCATGGCTGTATGGTATGCTTGAATAACTTCGCTTACATCTAGGCTGCTTTTGCTGCTTTGCGGTAGCTGTGGCAGCATCTTAATACCAGTACTGAGGCGGTTGTACCCCTTTTCAGCAGCTTCTAGGGCATCGCTGCTCAAATCTAGAACACTTCTATAATGCGCTTGCAGCATAAAAAACTTAGCTACATCTGGGGAGAACGGTTTTGAAAGTAATGGATTTGATCCATCAAAAAGCTCATTTGGCAATATGTTGTTTCCTGTAGATTTTGCCATTTTTTTGCCATTCAGGGTAAGCATATTCGCGTGCATCCAGGTGTTTACTGGATTTTTTTTATTTATGGCTTTGGCCTGCGCGATTTCGCACTCATGATGTGGGAATTTTAAATCCATACCACCTCCATGAATATCAAACTGATCTCCTAAATATTTGGTGCTCATGGCCGTACATTCCAAATGCCACCCTGGAAAACCATCGCCCCAAGGGGAGGGCCAGCGCATAATGTGCTGCGGTTCTGCTTTTTTCCACAAGGCAAAATCTTGTGGTGCTTTTTTCTCACTTTGACCAGAAAGCGCACGGGTATTGTGGATCATGTCTTCAAGTTTGCGTCCACTCAATGCTCCGTAGGTATTGGAAGTATTAAATTTTTCAACGTCAAAATAAACAGACCCGTTAACTTCATAAGCAAATCCAGATGCGATAATTTCTTTGACAATTTCTATTTGCTCAATAATATGCCCAGTTGCTGTGGGTTCTATATTGGGCGCAAGAGTATTAAAAACTGCAAGAGTTTTGTGAAAGTCAACGGTGTAGCGCTGTACGACTTCCATGGGCTCTATTTGTTCCAAACGCGCTTTTTTAGATATGCGATCCTCGCCTTCATCTGCGTCATGCTCCAAGTGCCCAGCATCGGTAATATTACGCACATAGCGCACCGAGTAACCCAAGTACTTGAGATATCGAAACACCAAATCAAAGGAAATAAAGGTGCGGCAATTGCCGAGATGCACATTGCTGTAGACAGTAGGCCCACAAACATACATACCCACATGTTTGTCTTCAATAGGCACAAATGACTCTTTCTTTCCGCTTAGGGAATTAAATATATGCAGCGCTGAAGTTGTTTCGCTCATGCGTTAAAAGGAGGTGTCGAGGTTTAGATAACCCAAAAATTCTTTTTTTACGTCTGGATTTTTAAAGGCACCACCAAATTCAGCAGTTACGGTACTGCTGTCTATATCGCGAATCCCACGTGCATTCACACACAGGTGCTTGGCATCAATAACACAAGCAACGTCGTCGGTATTTAGCACCTCTTGTAGCGACTTAACAACTTGTAGTGTTAGGCGTTCTTGAACTTGCGGTCGCTTGGCAAAGTAATCCACAAGGCGATTCATTTTTGACAAGCCCACCACGGTACCATTTGAAATATAGGCCACGTGAGCTTTTCCAACAATAGGGAGCAAATGATGCTCGCAAGTAGAGTATAGGGTGATGTTTTTTTCCACCAACATCTCTCCGTATTTGTATTTATTGTCAAAGGTTGAAGCACTGGGTTTGTTGTCTGGGTGTAGGCCAGCAAAAAGTTCGTTTACAAACATTTTAGCTACGCGCTTGGGAGTGCCTCGCATGCTGTCGTCAGTCAGATCCATACCAAGCGTTTCCAGAATACGCGTAACGTCTTGCTCAATTTTATTTATTTTTTCTTCATCAGATAACTCAAATGCATCTTCACGCAGTGGCGTGTTGATGTTTCCACTTAAATGGTCATCATGAATATCCTCTATTGTTTCTTTGAGCAATCGGTCAAATTTCATAGCATCTTTCATAAGAGTACAAAGATACTACATTCGTAAAAATAACGCTTTTTAGAAGCGAACGTTGTAGGTAAGTGCTACTTGACCTGCATTTTCGTTTACATTAACACTGTCAGTAAGGCCTGTGTAATAGAGTTGTCGTGCATATTTCTGGGTGCTTTTCGTGTAGGCCAAATCGAGAGAGCCACTTCCGAAACGGATACCCATACCTAGTGAAAAACCACTGAAGTCATCCATGACTGCCTTGTCTTTATACGGGCTATCCTCTTGCCAATATCCAGCACGTAGGCTTAGGTCACCAATGCGCCCCTCTCCACCAATACGCAAGTAACTAGCGTCGTCAAGCACTGTGCGTATTTCGGTATTTACGGCATTCGAGTCAGCAGCATAGGGCAGCGTAACACTAGAAGAGCCGTAGTTTTTCTTGCCATAATCCACACTTAAAAGTCCTTTTTTACCTAAAACAAGAGCTGCACTCCCTTGAACTTTACCCGCGGTTTTGATTTTATATGGGCCATTTAAGTTTACAACGTTGGGGTATATAGCCGCACGTTGAGTTGTATTTGTTGTATCCAAATAAGATGTTTCCAAACCTTCGGTGTACTCGTCTTCCAGCTCGTAATAGGTAGGGCTGGTGTAGTTTAATCCAAGTCGGAGTACGTCAGTTGCCTTATAGATGGCACCAAACTGAAATGAAACCCCCGTACCAAACGTTTTGAGGTCTTGCTGAAAAAATACTTGGCTTAAACTGCTAGCGTTGTCTAAATAAATATCTTCTGTTGATTTGTACTCAGCATAATCAATAGCATATAAATTAATATTTAGTCCAAGCGACAATTTTTCCATATAACGACCACTAAAGTTTAAGTTATAGAGCTGCTGTCGACCTGAAGTGTTGTATTCAAAAGTTTGTTTGATGCCACCCCCAACAAGGCCATCAGCGTTATATGCATTATTAAGGTCGTCATGGGTAATGGTATAGGTGTATAGCCCCATATAAGCCTGCTGTGTGGCATACCCAAACCTACTTCCTAAAAAGCTGTATTCATCGTCAGCATTGTTGTTAAGATCAAATGTGTTATAGGGAATGCCAGTTGCATTTTGCAAAAAATAATCTTCAAGTCCTCTGTTGGTATTTGTTCCTTGAGCAAAAAGATTTTTGTCATAATTGCTAAGGGTTTGGGTATTGAAACCAAATGCTACCTTGTCCCATTTGCTAGAAGGGTTGGTAAGTACGAGCACAAGTCCAGCTTGGTTGATGTCAAAAGATGATTTTTCAATATTATTACTCCCCCCAAGGTAGTTGGCATCTGTCGAAAACGACTGTATGCCAATACTAGCACCAGCTTCATTGAAAGCAAATACACTTGATCCAGCGGGGTTATTAGCAATAGCTGACAAATCTCCGCCAAGCGCCCCAAAGGCACCGCCCATCGCTTGATAGCGCGCCGAACCGTTTAGTTGTTCAAAGCCATACCTCACAACCTCGCCAACAGATTGACCCAGCATCATGTTGCTGCTTAACAGAGCACTAAAAACCAATGCAAATAACCTTATCTTTTTCATTTCTTTATTTTTTAAATTCTACAAAAATCTATTCAACCTCAACATTAACTTATCTTCTTCTTGACGAACCAGAACTTCGAGAGGAGCTACTTGAAGTTGATCTTGTTGAGCTACTAGGTGTTGACCTTCTGTAGCTTGAGTTCGAAGAAGAGGAGGAGCTTCTGTAGCTCGAGTTGTTTGATGATGTAGTTCTTTCTGTAGTATACCTTCTCGTCGTTCTCTTGTTTTGACTTGAATTTGTACTGTTGTCAGAGTCATTATAACGCTGTGTACTATTGTTGTTACCCGAAACACGTCTTGTTGTTGTAGTGCCTCGTGTGTTGGTGCGTCGTTTGGTATTGTTGTTGGAAACACCTGTTCGATTGTTTGCGTTGCTAGTGGTTCTGTTGGTAAGGTTTGTTCTTGACAACCCTCTACTCCCATTCAGTCTGCTGTATCGAACGGGGGCATAGCCTTGATTTATTCCCGGTCTGTAGTAGGGATTGTTGTATCCCCAATTATTCCAGTAAGATCCGTAATACGGATTTCTATAACCCCAACGATAGGGATTGTAAAAAGGATGATGGTTAAATGTAAAATACCAAGGATGGTAATTATATCCCCAAAAAGAGGCACGCCCATAATTAAACGGTGCATAATACCAATTCCAGCCAAAGGGTCGGTTGTAAATTACATTAATGTTGATTCTATCTACTTGATCTCCCCATGAGCCATGTGATTGGTAGTTCCCAGCACTGTTTTGTTGTGGTGTTGCATCTTGATATTGATCAACATCTGTGAACATATAATCGTCTTGAATGCCTTGAGAAGCTTTATCAGCAAAATAACTCTTGTAATAGGAGCCGCTGTTTTGTTGGGTATTGTTAGTAGCGGGTGCTGCAACTTGTCTGGGTTGCTGTATAACTTCCTCGTCATAAATACCATCACCGTAGTAAGAAACGGACTGATAACCACTACATCCGGCTAGAAATAGTGTCAATACTATGAATAAAAAATGAACAGAACTTCTGTTTAAGCTAGGTGGATTAAAAGTACGCATGACACAAAGTTTAATTTAACACTCAAATTTAAGTAGTTTTGCACTACAACTAATTAAAAAATCAAAAGTTGTGCCAAACTTATGGGTAAACATTTAACAACACGAGCTGAGGACTATTCAAAATGGTATAACGAACTCGTTGTAAAAGCCGATTTAGCAGAAACTTCCGCTGTGAGAGGGTGTATGGTCATAAAGCCTTACGGCTATGCGATTTGGGAGCGCATGCAAGCCATATTGGATAAAAAATTTAAAGAAACGGGCCATAGCAATGCCTACTTCCCCTTGTTTGTTCCTAAGAGTCTGTTTGAAGCAGAGGAGCAAAACGCTGAGGGTTTTGCCAAAGAATGTGCCGTAGTTACACACTATCGCCTTGAAAATGACCCAGACAAGCCTGGAAAACTTCGTGTTGACCCTAAGGCAAAGCTAGAAGAGGAACTTATTGTACGCCCCACAAGTGAGGCTATTATATGGAACACATACAAGAATTGGATTCAATCCTATCGTGACTTGCCAATACTGCTCAATCAATGGGCTAATGTGGTTCGTTGGGAAATGCGTACAAGGTTATTCTTGCGTACGGCTGAGTTTTTGTGGCAAGAGGGGCACACTGCCCATGCTAGCGAAGCAGAAGCACTAGCAGAGGCAAAACAGATGAATCAGGTATACGCTGATTTTGTGGAACAGCATATGGCTATTCCGGTTATTCAAGGTGTTAAGTCTGAAGCAGAACGCTTTGCCGGTGCGGTAGAAACCTATTGTATTGAGGCTCTTATGCAAGATGGAAAAGCTTTGCAAGCGGGTACTTCACACTTTTTAGGCCAGAATTTCGCCAAAGCATTTGATGTGAAATACGCTACAAAGGAAGGCGGACTGGAACATGTCTGGGCTACTTCTTGGGGTGTATCTACTAGATTGATGGGTGCGCTTATTATGACCCATAGCGATGACAATGGACTTGTTTTACCACCTGCACTGGCACCACATCAAGTGGTAATTGTACCTATTTACAGAGGGGAAGAAGAACAAAAAGCGGTCTCCGAAGCAGTTGCCCCCATAGTGGAAGCCTTACGGAACGAAGATATTCGTGTGCATTTTGACAATCGAGATACCCACAAACCCGGATTTAAGTTTAATGAATACGAGCTTAAAGGGGTTCCGCTGCGTATTAGTATTGGTCCAAGAGACGTTGCAAACGGCACGGTTGAGCTAGCTCGTAGAGACACCCTTTCAAAAAAGAGTGTTCCGCAATCTGAATTGGTCGTTGAAATCCAATGTATGCTTGAAGAAATTCAGCAGGCTTTATTTGATCGTGCAAAGAATTTTAGGACAGAGCACATCACTGAAGTTGATGATTTTGATGCTTTTAAGGAAGTTTTGGCTTCAAAAGGTGGATTTGTTTCAGCACACTGGGACGGCACTTCTGAGACCGAATTAGCGATCAAAGAAGCCACTAAGGCAACCATTCGTTGCATCCCAATTGACGGTGAGAAGGAGCAAGGCAGTTGTGTGTACTCTGGAAAACCTTCAAATCAGCGTGTTTTGTTCGCAAAAGCATACTAATCAAAATATAAGTTGCAAGTTTGTTAGGTATCATATAAATTTGCACCTCGTTATTCCGAAGGGCCCGTTCGTCTATCGGCTAGGACGCCAGGTTTTCATCCTGGTAAGAGGGGTTCGATTCCCCTACGGGCTACTAAATAAATAATATGGCTAATCATAAATCAGCGTTAAAAAGAAT
>OBMK010002148.1_pt1 | contig 15396 bp, 9 predicted proteins | sample 1539081 | NCBI WGS metagenome assembly OBMK01 (sample SAMEA3355528, study PRJEB22509) | marine metagenome | biome: marine; feature: river plume; material: water | place: USA | collected 2010-08-07 | depth 0.5 m | reverse complement strand
TTTTATATTTTTACAGCATGTTAAAAAATATTATTTACATCTTTCCCTTGCTTTTGTTAGCCTCATGTACAAAATTGACAAACACTTCTTCTATCAAGGTTGTTGGTAAAATGAGTGATGTCATGTGGAAAGGAGATTTAAAAGCAAAGATTGCAACAGATTCATTAAATAACAAAGCAACCTATGGGTTGGGACCTATTGAATTTTTGAAAGGAGAAATAGTGTTGTTTGAAGGACAAACATTTGTTTCAAAAGTAGTCGATAGTATTTCACATAAGGTCTCTAAAAGTCCATCTGCTAGTGCACCCTTTTTTGTGTACACTACAAATAGTAATTTAAAAGCAGTTAATCTTCCTTCGACATATTACGCACTACACAGCATAGAGAATTACATAGATTCAGTGTACAAAAATTATGACCAACCCTTATTGATTCGTATTGATGGGGTTTTTAGTAAAATGAAACTTCATAGTGTAAATTTACCTGAGGGTGAGCAAGTGACTTCACCAGATGAAGCTCACCAAGGATTAACCCAGTATGATTTCAAAAATATTAGCGGATCTTTAATAGGTTTCTTTTCTCGAAATCACAAGGCTGTTTTTACGCATCATGATAGCTTTTTCCATGCGCATTTTATCTCAGACGATCGTCAAGTATTGGGACATATCGATGAACTAGACTTTAATGCTTCTAAAGTAAGGCTAAAGGTTTCTGAGTAATTTACGCGTCAAAATAAAGGAAATCACAGTTTTAAAGCCCCACGCTTCAATAAAGACACTGATCAAATAACAGCTGTTGGTTCTTTATAATCCATAAATAGGCCAGAACCCGCCTCAACCCATTGTGGGCTATAAATACAAAAATTTCATTTTTGATTCATTCTGTTTAAATTATTTGTACATTTGTTAAACAAAATAAAGGAACAAAATGAAAACTACCTTTTTTATATTACTCTCTGCTCTGTTCATAAACAGTGGACCCTTTACAGCATCGACTGAAAGTCAAGACTTTCAAGGCAAAGCTTACTATTTTTCTCAGTCTAAAATGGAATTAGGGAATTGGGGGGCTCGAATGAGTGAGGCTCAGAAGAAACAAATGAAAGAAAGGCTTAAAAATAGGCTAGAAAAGACCTTTGTGCTCAGTTTCAATAAAGAGGCGTCATTCTTTAAAGAAGAGGAGAAAGTAGACGCCTATTCAGGGGCTACAGATTCTTGGGGAAGTAATTTCTCAAGAGGGGCACAATACAAAAATATTCAAGACAACAGCTTGGTTCAAGAGCAAGAATTTTACGGAAAAAAGTTTTTAGTGAAAGACAAACTCCAAGAAATTAATTGGACCATGGGCGCTGAATCCAAATTAATAGGGCAATATATGTGCTTCAAGGCCACAGCTTCTATCCCTACAGATGAATTGAGTTGGTACGATTTTTCTTGGGGTAATCTCAGTGAAAGCACTGAAGAAAAAGCGGTGGAATACACCCAGGTTGAAGCTTGGTACACCCTGCAAATTCCACTCAGACACGGACCCGCAGAATACTGGGGCCTTCCTGGTCTTATTTTGGAAGTTAGTGCGGGTAACACCACTATGTTGTGTTCACAAATAGTACTGAATCCTAAAGATGGTATAGACATTAAAATTCCTGAAAAAGGAAAAGAGGTGACTAAAAAAGAATACCAAGAGACCGTTGTGGGCAAAATGCTCGAAATGAGAAACAACAGGGGCAGAAGATCCAACTAATTAAATAATTCCTTTTTGTATGAAAAAGTGCCTCTTATGGGTTGCCATACTGCTACCTGTCTTAATGTTGGGTCAAATAAAGTTGCAAGGGGTTGTCATGGACAGCCTAAACAATCCATTAGAGCTTGCCAGTGTGGTAGCCATTAACAAAAAAACAAATGGGTTTGAATCCTATACCATCACCAATAAAGACGGCGCTTACACCCTGGAACTAAAAAAGAATAGTGACTACAGGGTTCAGGTAAGTTATATTGGGCTTAAGACCCAGAACGACTCCATTAGCACAACGGATATAGACCTCAATAAGGATTACAACCTCATTCCTGAGTTTGCCCTAGATGAGGTAGAGCTGGTTTATAAAATGCCGGTCGCAGTTAAAGGAGACACCTTGGTGTACAACGCAGACTCTTATACCAATGGATCTGAACGAAAACTAGAAGATATTATAGACAAGCTTCCTGGTGTAGAGATCAATGAAAATGGACAAATAGAAGTTGAGGGAAAGGTGGTGAATAAACTGATGGTAAACGGAAAAGATTTTTTTGACGGAGACACCAAAGTGGCCACCAAAAACATTCCTTCCAATGCAGTAGATAAAATACAAATCCTTAAAAATTATTCTGAGGTGGGCCAATTGAGTTCGGTGAGAAACAACCAAGACAATGTGGCCATAAACATTAAACTCAAAGAGGGAAAAGAAAATTTTTGGTTTGGCAATGTAACCGCAGGAAGTGGTGCGGCTCCTGAGGAAACCCTCTATTTAGCACAACCAAAATTATTCTATTACAGCCCAAAATACAGTATTAATTTTATTGGGGATTTAAATAACATTGGCGAAATAGGGCTATCTAGAAGAGATATTAGAGGCTTTGGGGGTGGTTTTAATCCACCGAGCAGCACCAGTGGAACCAGTATTAACTTGGGAGACAACAGCCTAAATTTCCTGACTAACCAAAACAACGCCCTTAGAATAGAAAACAAACTGGCCACAGCTAATTTTAGTTACTCCCCAAATAAAGCCTTAGACATTAGTGGTTTTTTAATCATTAACAGCAGTAAAATTCTTTCTAAGGAAGTTAGTCTCATCCAATATACCAACCCAGAGTTGGGCATACCAGATGAAGCTACGGACCAAGAGGGAAACGAAAGATCCAATCAAGCCTTAGCAAAACTCAGCCTTTCTTACAAACCAAACTTTAGCAATCAAATAGATTACGATATATTGGGAAGGACTTCTAACGACACCCAAAACCAATCTATTTTCTCTTCCGTTATTGGTAGTACCGTTCAAACAGAAGAAGTAAAACCCTTTAATATTAACCAAAGTCTTAAGTATTATTACACCCTAGATGAGAACAATATATTCGCTTTTGAATCCCAGCACCTCATCAAAGATGAAGATCCTGTTTACAATGCCATTCTAGACAACAGCAGTGGGGTTAATCCTTATATGGTTACAGCAAACGCGATTGGATTCAACAGTGGCTTTTCTGATTATAACATAGGGCAAAATAGAAGAATCAAGAGCAATCAATTAGACGCTAAGTTGGATTATTACCACATTATAAATTCAAAGAGCAATATTAATATTACCCTAGGAACCATCCTGAGCTACCAGCAATTCAACTCTACTATATTTCAGTTTTTAGAAGACAATAGCCTACTGAATCCAAGCCCAAACTTCAATGAAGGAAAAGCAAGCAATGACGTGAGTTATGCTTTTAAGGATTTTTATATAGGAGCACATTATAGGTTTAGGACCGGAAAATTTACCTTTACACCAGGCTTTTCTGTACATGCTTACGGGAACAACAACACCCAATTTCAAGAAACTTTCACAGATAACTTCATAAAACTTCTGCCAGATTTTGAGACTAGAATTCAGTTAAAAAAAGGAGAAAGCCTCACCTTTAACTACAATATGAGAAACCAATTTACAGACGTTACTCGTTTGGCCCAGGGATTGGTTTTAAACAATTACAACAGCATTCAATTTGGAAATCCAGACTTGCAAAATGCCCTTTCCAACAACTTGAGCTTGCTGTACAGCAGCTTTAACTTATTCAATTACACCAATGTATTTGTAAGGGCGGCTTATTCGAATAATATTGACCAAATCAGAAGCCTTACAAACTTTGAAAATGTAATTAGAACCAGTACTTTTTTTAACTCTAGTTTTGCAGATGAAAACGCCAATATTTTTGGGAGAATTCAAAGGACTTTTGGGAAAATTAGGGCCAGTTTTAACGCCAGCTTAAACTACAGTAAAATAAACCAGTTTATTCAAAATCAAGTATCCGTAAATGAAGGAATTACACAAACCTACACGCCCGGAATTCGCACCAATTTTAAGGTGGCACCTAATGTGAGTTTCAACTATAGGTATGGCGTAACCACCAACAACCAAGGAAGCCGTAAAACTACTTTCACGAATCGCGCTCCATCCGTGAATTTTGATGCGTATATATTGAAAAAAATCACCTTTAGAACAGATTACACCTATACCTCACAAGACATAGGAAATGGACAATCGCAATCTTTTCAAAATTGGAATGGAAATATTTCATACAGAAAAGACAAAGATGCCAAATGGGAATACCAATTAAGCGGCACCAACCTACTCAACATAGATGCCCAAATTAGAAACAACGCCAATAATATTTCTGTCTTTACCTCTGAAACTTTCATACAACCAAGGTTTGTAACTTTTAGGTTTATTTACAGCTTATAAACTACCTTTGCACTATGAGTGCACTCGTTCAAATAGTCATAAAACCGCAACAGCAGGAAGACCTAGAATTCATTTACCGCCTAGGGCTTCAGAAGGCCAAACTAAACCCGAATGAGGTAATTGATTGGCGCATTAGAAAACGTTCCTTAGACGCCAGGAAAGCGTCTATTAAACTGAATGTACAGCTGGAGTTTTGGAAGGTGGGCGAAGTAAGAGAAGTAGCACAGGCTTGGAGAGCAAAAACAGTAAATCCAGAGAAAAAAGTGGCCATTATTGGTGCTGGCCCTGCAGGATTATACGCAGCACTCAGGGCTATTGAAGCAGGAATCACTCCAGTGGTGTTCGAAAGAGGAAAAGATGTGCGTGCGAGGAGACGGGATTTGGCCGCCATTAACAAAGCACAAACCGTAAACCCAGAATCCAATTATTGCTTTGGAGAAGGGGGTGCTGGAACCTATTCTGACGGTAAATTATACACCCGATCTAAAAAGAGGGGTAATGTACTTAAAGCCTTAGAGTGGTTGGTGCACTTTGGTGCCTCTGACGACATTCTAGTGGAAGCACACCCTCATATTGGCACCAATAAATTACCCGCCATTATTACAGCCATGAGAGAAGCCGTAATTGCCCACGGAGGCGCGGTGCATTTCAATGCCAAACTCACCGATATTAAAATAGAAAACAACAGCATTAAAGGACTCGAAATAAACGGAGATACCTGGCATGACTTTTCAGAAGTAGTCTTAGCTACGGGACACTCCGCAAGAGATATTTTTTACTTGCTCCACAAAAGAGGGGTCACTATAGCTGCCAAACCTTTTGCGCTTGGGGTTCGTGTAGAACACACCCAAGAATTAATAAACGACATTCAATACCATGGAGACCACCAAAATCCATACCTCCCTCCGGCGTCTTACGCTTTGGTAGAACAGGTAAACGGAATGGGTGTCTATTCATTTTGCATGTGTCCGGGTGGGATTATTGCCCCATGTGCTACAGAAGCAGAAGAAGTGGTCACCAATGGTTGGAGTCCAAGTAAGCGAAACAATCCTTATGCCAACTCCGGTATTGTGGTGAGTGTTTCGCCAGAAGACTTGCCTAATTACAAAGAAAATGATCCTTTTGTATGCCTAGATTTTCAGAAAAAAGTGGAGTATGACTGCTGGGTTGCCGGAGGTAAAACACAGCGAGTACCCGCCCAAAGAATGATAGATTTTGTAAAGGGTAAAACCTCTGCAGACTTTCCAAAAACCTCTTATCAGCCTGGGATTGTGAGTGTTAATTTAGCAGAGGTACTGCCGCCACTGATTGCAAAAAGACTGCAAAAGGCCTTTGTGAAGTTTGGTCGTAAAATGAATGGTTATTACACCAATGAGGCGGTTTTACACGCACCTGAAAGCAGGACCTCTTCTCCAGTCTCTATTCCTAGAGATCCCAACACCTTAGAACACATAGACATTAAAGGGCTATATCCTTGTGGGGAGGGTGCTGGTTATGCTGGTGGCATTATATCTGCCGCCATAGACGGCATTAACTGTGTAGACGCCATTGCCCAAAAATGGGCCTTATAAAAGAAGTGCTTAAAAATCTGTATTTAACAATTGTCCCGAAAGTTGCAACAACGCATACTCGGCTAATTTAGCATTGTACTTGGCCGCATTACTGCTGGTCTCTGCGTTTAACAAATTCAACTGCGCCTGTCGGAATTCAATGGCGGTAATAGTACCCAATGCGTATTGTTCCTCGGTGCGTTTAAAATTGACCGCAGATGTTTTAACTAGTGCCTCTTGCAGGGCAAAAATAGACAAGCTGTTTTCATACACCTGCCAGGCGTTCATGAGGTCTCTTTCAAAACTCAAATCTTGCTGTGCTTGTAATATTTCTTGGTTGTCTAGGGCCAATTTGGCATTTTTTATCCTGGTCAGGGTCTGGCCTCCACTAAATAAATTCCAAGTAAGATTGGCCCCTAAAGCGATATTGTAATTGGTGTTATTTACCCCAGGAAAAAAAGCCGATGCCGCACTTTGGTTCAAGTTCCAACCATAGCTTCCCGTAAGTCCAACCCTAGGTAAAAATCCAGACTGGCTCACCTTTAGGTCGTATTCGTTTATCCTTGTATTGGTCTGAGCAAGCAATAATTGCACATTGTTTTGTTTGGCACTTTCTAAAAGGGTCTCTACCCTTTGCAAGGGTAAGAAAACCACTGTGGTGTCTACCTTAAAATCCTGTTGAAGGTCACTGTTAATCAGCACGCCCAAGTCTCGTTTGGCGGTACCTAAGTTTTGTTGGGCATTCAATAGCGAAATACTATCATTAGCCACATCTACAGCCGCATTTAATACAGCTAATTTATTGGTCTGACCCAATTCAAAAGCATATTCTGCCCTGGTGAGCCTTCGCTTAGAAAGACCCAAAATGTTTTCCAAAACAGCACTATTTTCTGACAGCTGGGCCACCCTAAAATACACAGAAAAAAGCTGAATGACTGTATTCTCTATGGTCTCCCTTAATTGCAATTCACTAAGCGCATACCTGTTCTTTAAAGCCTTGTAATTGTAACGCCTTCCCATACCGTCAAACAAGGTGTAATTTAATTGCAGCCCTGCGTTATAACGCTGTGCCTCTGCCTGGTCTAAGGTTAAATTTGGCCTTGGGCTGCCGTCTTCAAGAAATTGTCCTGGAAATTCAATGGTACTGTTGTCTTGGTTGTAATTGGCTGCAGATATAGCAGACACAGTAGGTAAAAAACCACTGTTTAAAACAGATGCATTGTTCTTAGCAATACTGAGTTGGTTTCTAGAGACTTGAATGCCAAAATTCTTATCTAAGGCAGCAGAAAATGCCGCTTCTTTATCTAAACGTGTGGTCTGTGCCTCGGAAATCCAAGCCCCAAGAAAGCAAACCAAAAATATTACACGACTTTTCATATTGTTTTATTTAACGCTGAATTAATGGGTATCTCCCTCTAAATCTTTTGCTTCTTGCACTTCTAATACGGCTCGTTCTACAGATTCTTTAGTGGGCATATTTCCTGACCACAACCATTTAACAGTCGTTTTTAAATTATTGTTGAACGATAAGAAAACTGGAAGCAAAACAAGGGTAAGCAAGGTGGCAAATCCTATCCCATAGGCAATTGAAATGGCCATTGGCTTTAAAAATTGCGCCTGTCTGCTCTTTTCTAAAAGCAAGGGGGCTAATCCAGCTATGGTTGTAACAGAAGTTAAGAAAATGGCCCTGAATCGGGATTTTCCAGCCTCTAATAGTGCGGTATCAAAGGGCATGCCCTCTTTGAGGTTGGTGTTAAAACGACCAATAAGTACCAAACCATCGTTCACCATAATTCCAATCAGCGCAATAATTCCTAAAAGGGAAATAATATTGATGGGGAAATCATGAATCCAATGTCCCCAAGCCACTGCAGTTAAACTTATAGGTACCATAATCATTAGCAATAATGGCTGGGTATAACTTCTAAACGTAAAGGCAATAGTGAGGTATATGAGAAATAAAATAGGAATACCTGCTTTGTTTAAGGACTTGGTCAGTTTATTCGCTTCCCTATTTTGGCCTTCATAAGAAGGGCTTACGGAAGGGTATTTGGCTTGAATATCTGGCATGATATGAAGCTTAATTTCTTCCATAATATCACTACCACTGGTGGTATTTGGGTTTTTTAAATCTGCTGAAACCTGAATCTCTCTTCGCCCGTCTAGGTGGTTAATAGACACATCTCCTCTTTCAATGCTATAAGATGCAATCTCTCTTAGCGGCACCTTAGCCCCAGTTGGGGTTTGAATCCTCATGTCTTCTAAATTTGAAATAGAAGACCTGTCCTCCTTGTTATAGCGGACCCATACCCGAATTTCGTCTTGACCCCTTTGAAAGCGCTGTGCTTGCGATCCAAAAAATCCTGAACGCACCTGCGCCATGACGTTTCTAACATCTAATCCTAAAACATAGGCATTGTCTTTGAGCTCCAGTCTAATTTCTTTTATCCCAGCTGGATCATTGTCTACTACATCTTTGAGCAAATCATTTTCTACCAAAGCGGTTTTGAGGTCCTGCTTGGCAGCTTTTAGTTCTTCTATATTGTTTCCTAAGAGCGATACAGATACAGGACTGCCTCCGAAATTACCCCCTGAACCGTAAATCAGTTGTTCTACTCCAATCACTGGACCAACGAGTTCAGCCAATCTTGTGGTGACCATGTCTGCCCTAATATTGTCTGGACGCTCTTCTCCGGGGAGTAAGTTTATCTCTAGGCTGGCTCTAGAAGCCCCAGGCCCTATAGTCTTAATGGTATTTTCAAATAAAGGTTTTCCTTCTGGCTGCAAGTATTTTTCTGTGAGCTCTCGGTTCACTAAAGCAGATTTTTCTTCAATAACACTGATAATAGAATCTGTGATTTTTTCATTGGTCCCATTGGGCATGACCAAGGTAATTTGAACCCGGTCACTCGCTATTCTTGGGAAAAATGCGGTTTTAATAATGCCACCTCCAACAGAGCCTATGGTGAGAATTAAGGCCATGATGAACAAGGCAAATGTGAAGAATTTATGCTTTAAAGAAAAATCTAAGGCAGGAGCGTACAAAGTATCTCTCATCCAATTCATGATCTTTTCACCCATAGCATTAAAGCCCCTGAGTTTAGCAAATACGCTTGCCAAACCATCCTTAGGCGTTTCATCTAAAGGCTGTAATGCTTTAGAGTGCGCCAAGTGTGCAGGTAGTATAATGAGTGCTTCTACCAAAGAAACCACAAGTGTCAGTATCACAACCACAGAAACCTCTCCAAAGAATTCTCCAATCCTACTGTCTAAAAACAAGAAAATAGAGAAGGCCAAAACAGTGGTTATAATCGCAGATATAATTGGAGGTATTACCTCTAAAATACCATCTATAGCTGCTTCAACTGGCTTTTTTCCGCGTTCGTAGTGTTGGTATATGTTTTCTGCAATAACAATTCCGTCGTCTACAAGAATTCCAATGACAATAATCATCCCAAATAGCGACAGTACATTAATAGTCACATTAAAGAATCCTGCAAAAGCAAACATGCCCAAGAAAGCCACTGGCAAACCAAAAGCCACCCAGAAAGCCAACCTGGTGTTCAAAAATAGGGACAAGAAGAACAACACCAATAACATACCCTGCCAGGCATTTTTAACCAATAATTCTGTTCGTTGGGTCAATGTAATGGATTGATCACTCAGCACACTCAAGTGCACCCCGTCATGGGTCTGGTTGTACTGAAGGGCATATTCTTTTATTCTGGTTGCTGTAGAGATTAAATCTTCGGTGTTGGTACTATTAATGGTGATATTAACGGCTTCTTCTCCGTCGTAAAAAGTAGCATTGGGAGATTCCGCAAAACGATCTCTAATTTCAGCTACTTCGCTTAGTCGAACCAAAGTTCCATTAGACTGAGTGGTCACTATGAGATTAGAGAGCTCTTTCCCAAAATAGTATTTATTGTTTGCCCTGATCAGAAAGTCTTCTTCTGCTGTTTTAACCGTACCACCAGTGATTAATAGGTTGGCGTTAGCCACTGCTTGTGCTACCTCTGTAAAACTTAAATTGTAGGCCAAAAGCTGGCTTTCATTTACGGCAATTTCAATTTCTTCTTGGGGGTAACCAGATACTGTGATCTGTGATATTCCCTCCATGGCCCTAATGTCGTTTTCAATACCCCTACCCAATTGTTTCAGGGTCTGAAGTGGGACATTTTTACCACTTAAAGCCAAAGAGATTGTGGGTCTAACCACTTCTTGCTTGGCCACCACTAAAGGCTCCATACCAGTAGGATAAGAGGGCACTCTATCTACGGCGTTTTTCACTTCTAAGAGCATGAAATCTATGTCCAGCCCTTTTTCTATTTCTACGGTAATTCTACCGCTGTTTTCATTGGCTACCGCGGTTACCCTGTCTACCCCTTGCAAGCCTTTTAAATTGTCCTCTATTTTTAGTACAACACCTTCTTCAATCTCTAAAGGAGAGGCTCCAGGGTAGGCAATACTAATTTGTATAATCTTGGATTCTGTCAGGGGGAAAAAAGAAGACTTCAAAGCCTTTGCACCAAAAATTCCAAAGAGAAAGAACGCCAATACAAAAATGTTTACCGCTACTTGGTATTTTATAAAATACGCTACTAATTTTCTCATCTAATGGGATTTACGGTCATGCCTTCATAAGCCCCTAAAAGTGGCTTGGCTAAAATTTCTATCCCCTCTGGAATACCTGAAACCACTACTTGGCCCTCTGAATAATGCAAAGGCAGTACAGGAATAGCTTTTAATGTGTTGTTGTCTACAGCAAATACTGTATTGGATTCACTGACCAATGCTCTGGGAAGAGATATGGCATTTTGAATGGTGTTACCTTCTAAAACCGCTTTGAGATATACACCTTCGTATAAACTTGGGTCTATAATTTCTATAGTTACAGCGGTAGTCTGTGTGCTTGGGTCTACTGTTGCATTCAAACGCACCACTTGTCCAACAAATGAAAGATCTCCCTCCATGTTATTGAGGGTCACCCTAGCGCCTTGATTTAGTTTTAAAGCGTAATATTTAGGAAGAGACACCATGAGTTCATAGACTCCAGGCTGAATATATTCTCCTAATTTTTGTCCAGCCCTTACTAGTGTACCCTCTGTCACTAAGGCCTCTGTTAGCACCCCGTTAAATGGCGCCCTTACTTGGTATTTAGACAGTCTTTGCTCTAAATTTTTAACGGCGTAGTAAGCCCCTAACACCCCCCTGCCAGAAACAAACAGCTTTAGATTATCATCTGACATTTGCGGTAATTCTGGAAGGTTTTTATTAATATCAATGGCGTTTAAAAAGGCCCGCCAAGTGAGGTATTCTTTTGAAAAATCCAGTCTAATATCTGGAAGTATTGCTGCAATTTGATTGTATAAATTAGTTCTTGAAGATTTTACATTCGCTAGGTATTCAGCGGCATCTATTTGAAGTAAGATTTCATTTGATTGGTAAGACTGACCTGTCCTAAACAATTGAGCCCCCATTCTAAAGACCCCTTGTACCTCAGAATAAATCTCAATACGCTTTTTGGCTGTTACCAAACCTTGGGCAGGAACACTAATAGTTACTGGGCCATTTAAGGCTTTTTGTACTACCACCTCTTTGATGATTTTTCTCGCTGGAGCCACAGCTGAAGCCTTATTGTCAATCAAATTTTTAGCTAAAAAAATAGATAGCGCTAAGCCTATTAGGGCTAAACCGGCAAGGATCACTCCCCTTAGTTTTTTTAATTCCATGAAGTCTCTAGTTAATTAAAGTATTGAGACTCCAAAACTATCCATAAGTAAAGAGAACAAATGTTAAAAAAACCTTAAATTAAAAGTAACACTTGCAGTTTAAAACAATTCTAAATCTAAACTCACTTTTTCCCAATCTTTCATGGCCTGTTGTAATGCTTTTTTATCTTTTTGATAGCGGTCAAAAAAGGCTGAATCAGCAGCAGTTTTTTCATAATTATCTTCCAAAGACTTGTCTTTAGAGGCAATTAATTTTTCCAGGTCTGAAATTTTAGTTTCTAGATTACTGAGCTTATTCTGAAGTGATTTATGGGCTTTTTGCTGTTGGTAATCTAAGGCTGGTTTTTGATTGCTTTGGCCCTTTTTTTCAGTTTTTACCTGTTGCTTTTTTTCAATAGCCCTGAAATCCTGGACCTTTCGCTGCTCTAAATAAAAGTCAATATCTCCCAGGTACTCATTGATCTTCTGGTCCTTAAATTCGTACACTTTATTGGTAAGACCTTGTAAAAAATCCCTGTCATGAGACACCAATAGCAAGGTCCCTTCAAAACTTTGTAGTGCCTGCTTTAGTACATTTTTAGATTTAATATCCAGGTGGTTGGTGGGCTCATCCATGACCAAAACATTGAGTGGCTGCAAGAGCAACTTGGCCAAGGCCAATCTATTGCGCTCTCCTCCAGAGAGCACCCTTACAAACTTATCTACTTCTTCTCCCCTAAACAAAAATGACCCTAGAATATCTCTAACTTTGGCCCTGTTTGTCTCATTGGCAGCGTCTATCATAGTATCTAAAACAGTTTTACTACCGTCTAAATACTCTGCTTGGTTTTGGGCAAAATACCCAATTTGTACATTGTGTCCCAATTTTACCAAGCCATTAGAAGCCTCTAATTCAGCTACAATAATCTTTGCTAATGTAGACTTGCCTTGGCCATTTTGACCTACAAAGGCAGTTTTTGAATCCCGTTCAATCAAAAGATCTATTTCTGACAACACTTGGTTGTCTCCGTAGGATTTAGACACACCGTCTATCTCAAGCACCACTTTTCCTGGAGTGACAGAAATGGGAAAACGAAGTTTCATGACGCTATTGTCATCTTCATCTACCTCAATCCTATCTATTTTATCCAATTTTTTAATCAGCGATTGGGCCATGGTGGCTTTGGAAGCTTTGGCCCTAAACTTTTCAATGAGCCGCTCTGTTTGTTGGATTTGCTTTTCTTGGTTCTTTTGTGCGTTGAGTTGTAATTCTTTTAGCTCAGATCGCAGCACCAAATACTGAGAATAAGGCTTGTTGTAGTCGTAAATCCTTCCCAGGGAAATTTCTATACTTCTGTTGGTTACATTGTCTAGAAACATCTTGTCGTGAGAAACAATCACCACAGCACCTGAGTACTGATTTAAAAATTGTTCCAACCAAATAATAGATTCTATGTCTAGGTGGTTGGTAGGCTCATCTAATAAAAGCACGTCATTGGTTTGAAGCAGCAACTTGGCCAATTCAATACGCATTCTCCACCCTCCAGAAAACGTCTCTGTTTTCTTGTCAAAATCTGCCCTTTTAAAACCCAATCCCTGAAGAATTTTCTCGGTCTCTCCCTGATAGTTATACCCTCCTATGAGCTCATATCTATGGGTTAAATCACTGAGGTCTTCAATAATCGCAGAATACGCATCACTCTCATAATCTGTTCTGGTAGCCAACTGATGGTTTACCTCATCCAATTGCAATTCAAGAGATTTAATTTCTTCAAAGGCTTGCTGGGCTTCTTCCAAAACAGTTCTCCCCTGAACAAAATCTATATCTTGCCTTAAGAATCCCAATTGAAGGTCTTTTTCACTCGCTATCACGCCAGTATCTGGCGCCATATCTTTAGAGAGTAGTTTCAGTAGTGTAGATTTTCCAGCACCATTTTTTCCGATAAGACCTACGCGGTCTCCAGCATTTAATCTAAATGAGATTTCTTCAAAGAGGTATTCTCCACCAAAACCTACAGATAACTTGTGTATATTGAGCATTCTTTTGTGACTGTTGTTACATTAAAAAACCCCGGATTGAGGTATTTTTACAAAAATATTTTGCAAATGTTAAAAAAAGGAAACAAACTAAATAGCATTTTAACAGGAAGTTGTCCCAGATGCCAAGAAGAAAACATGTATTTGGACAAAAACCCCTATCATTTGGGCAAATTATTTAAAATGCAGGAACGTTGTGGCCATTGTAATGCAAAATATATGATGGAACCTTCCTTTTTTTACGGTGCCATGTATGTAAGTTATGGTGTTGGAATAGCATTTGCTGTAGCGGCATTTATAATCTCTTATTTATTCTTAGGGAGTTCTCTAAAAACAGCCTTTATAGCTATTGTAGCAACCATGATTGTGTTCTATCCCATAGTAATTAGGATTTCTAGAAATATTTGGATCAACATTTTCATGCATTTCGATCCCAATGCAGTGGCTGATTTTAAGGCAAAAATCTAGCCACATCCATTTCAGGATCTATTGCAAGGCCTTCATAAATATATTTATATAAAGCATTTGCAGCAGTAGGTGCCGTCATAACCCCCCTAGAGCCCATTCCATTTAACACAAATAGATTGTTGTGTTCTGGATGCTGTCCCACCAGAGGCCTTCTATCAGAGACTGTAGGCCTCACTCCAGACATATGTGAGACTATTTCGTAAGGCAGGGTCATAAAGCGCTCTAAACGCTCTAAAAGAAAAGTTTTAGCTGCCTCAGTAGGTCCCTCTGTCTTATCTCGCCAGAAATAAGTAGATCCTACCCTGTAAAGGTCCCCTCCTAAGGGAATAATAAAAACACCAGATTTTACAATAGCACCCTCGTTTAAACCTGGAATACGCATTGTAATCACCTCCCCCTTTGTTCCCTCTAAAGGCAAATAATTAAAAAATGGATTGCTCTTAAGCCCATATCCCTCTGCGAAAACCACACGCTTGGCCTTCCACGACTTATAACTAACTCCAGAAACTTCCACAGATAAATGTGTGCAATCAAATGATTCATTTCGCCAAAGATCCTGCTGTTCTAAATAGGTCTCATAGGAATTAATCAATGCTTTGGTAGCTACTCGTCCACTGCCTTGAACCAAACCAAATTTATGAGGAATGGAAAGACCTTGATTATTGTTTTCTAGGAGCTTTAAGGATAAAAATGGATTTAGACCTGGTTTGTCAGAGGCCTGAAACCATAAGTTCTGCTCCTCAATACTGGCGAACCTTCTCAATATAGGCAATTGATAATCTAATTTCAAGCCCAATTTACGTTCAAGATTTTCATAAAAAGGCAGCGCGTAATCCAATTGCGCGGCACCATTCCAAGCTCCAGTAAAACGTTTGAGAATAACAGGGTTATACAAACCGCCTGCTACCATAGAGGCTTGTTGGGAACGGTCAGAGAAAACCACAAAAGATTTTCCGCTATTTATCAAATGCTCGGCATAAGCCAAACCAGCCAAACCTAAACCAACAATAATAGTGTCTATGTTTTTAGTCATACGGAATTAATAACTCCACATGTCCTGCTCCTTATCTCTTATAGCCTCTTTAATTCTATTGGATTCAAGCAATTGAAACAAAGCATTTTTAACAATGTAATCTTTAATATCTCTGTCGCCAAATTCATT
>OBMK010002147.1_pt1 | contig 15407 bp, 9 predicted proteins | sample 1539081 | NCBI WGS metagenome assembly OBMK01 (sample SAMEA3355528, study PRJEB22509) | marine metagenome | biome: marine; feature: river plume; material: water | place: USA | collected 2010-08-07 | depth 0.5 m | reverse complement strand
CTATAATTAAGAAGATGCATCAATTATTTATATCGATACTTCAAGTTCTTTTAATCTACGAGAATATATAAGACCTTCTTGGGAAAGATACTCATATGTATATTCTCTACTTCTACTGCTGCTTGGAATTGTAAACATAGTGATAATATTTACATATTATAAAAATATACTATATGTTTTTACCTTATCAATCAATTAGTTATGTCTAATATTGTTTTTGTAGATATATAAAGGCAGTGATCGTGTGAGGGTTATCTATCCATCCTTAGAAAACAAATAACAATAAAAATCTGTTACATTTTTTGAACTTTATGAACATTTCAATAACTTGACCAAAGGGTTATAGCTCGTTGATGTAAGTTTACTTTTCTATGCGCCAGACGGTTAGAAAAATTGCAAGGATTTGTAGCCACGAACTTATCAGCTGACTTTGAATATTTATATAATGAGTTTTAGATCACTCATTAACTAGCATATAACGCTTATCATTAATCTATTTGTCAGAGATAAGATTTCGGACGAAAGCGATTACATTTGAGAATTACAAAAACCTTATGAATTATAAATAAACTCGAAAATTTGTAATAGACAGTATTATTCGTTTGACTTCTTGCAACAGTCCTATTCCCGCTCAACAAGCTAATAATACAGTCAAAAACACATTATGTATAATAATCTCAAAGTATATAAGTGTTATTTAGAATGCAATTAATAATGAGATAGGAATAAACTGATTATGAATAATCATACTCTGAAAATTTATATCCACAGTAATGTGGTTGGCTATTCCTCAATTTTAGATTTATAGAGCGCTAGAAATGAAACATACTTTTTAACCTAATAATATCAATCGATAATAATCGTAGTACCTTCTTTTATTTAAGATATTTGCAAGTATGGGATACAAATCAACCATATCGAAACCTTTTTGTAATTGGATCGCTAGAGATATAACCAAGTGGACGGCCAATGCTGTTCGTGATCAGGATAAAATCATGAAACAACTGGTTAAGAAAGCGCGTAATACGCAGTTTGGTAAGGATCATCAATTTGCCAGTATAAATGATCATCTCTCTTTTGCTGCTCATGTTCCGCTAAGGGATTATGAAAATCTCCGACCATATATAGATATGATACTCGCAGGAGAGAAAGACATTCTTTGGCCAGGCAAACCAAAATATCTAGCTAAGACTAGCGGCACTACCTCTGGCGTAAAATATATTCCTCTTACCAAAGATAGTATGCCTAATCACATGAGGACGGCTACTTCTGCTTTTCTCAATGTAGCGAGTCAAGCCAGGATGCAAGATGTGCTAGATGGACGAGTTATGTTTCTATCAGGGTCACCTGAGATGGAAAACAAAGCGGGCATACCTACAGGTCGTCTATCTGGTATAGTTAATCATGAAGTACCGGCATGGGTAGCAGCCAACAAATTGCCAAGTTATGAGGCCAACTGTATTGAAGAATGGGAAGAGAAACTTGATGCTATCATCAACGAAACTAAGAATGAAGACATGCGACTGATTGGAGGGATTCCTCCATGGGTACAGATGTACTTTGAAAAACTCATAAAAGTTACTGGTAAGAAAACCATCATGGAGATCTTCCCAAATCTTAGGATTTTCGTGTATGGTGGTGTCAATTACGAGCCCTACAGAGATACTATAGAAAAACTTATAGGCAAAAGACTTCCTAGTTTAGAGACCTACCCAGCCTCCGAAGGGTTTATTGCATTTCAAGATAGACTTGAGAATGAAGGACTATTACTCAACACTCGCTCTGGGATCTTTTTCGAGTTCGTGCCAGTGGAAGAAATGGATAATGATTGTCCTTCAAGGATCGGACTGAAGGATGTTGAGTTGCATAAAGACTACGCCATCATAATCAATAACAATGCTGGGCTTTGGGGCTATATCATCGGTGATAGTGTACAGTTTGTTTCGTTGAATCCATATCGCATTGTTGTGAGTGGTCGTATCAAGCATTTTATATCTGCATTCGGTGAGCATGTAATCGGTAAAGAAATAGAAGATTCAATGTTAGCAGCTTGTGCCAAGTACAATGCAAAAGTAGTAGAATATACCGTAGCTCCTGAGGTCAATCCTATAGATGGAAGCACACCTTATCATGAATGGTTTGTAGAGTTTAGCCAAGCTCCTAAAGACATCAATATATTTTGTAAAGAACTAGATTCACAATTAAGTAGAAAAAATATTTACTATCAAGATTTAATAGAAGGAAAAGTATTGAAACCATTAGTGTGTCGAGAGATGAAGACTGATACTTTTAGAAATTACATGAAATCTATAGGAAAACTAGGTGGCCAAAACAAAGTACCTCGACTTAGCAATGACCGAAAGATCGCAGAAGCGATACAACAGTATATTAAATTGTGATAAGAATTAAATCTTATATTCTATTTCCCAAAGCCAAACACATCAGTAAGAAGATCAATCACGATCAAATGTATGCTGTATCGTATCAAAAAAATAAAACAGTCTAATACGAAAATGGCTAGCTCTACCCTATTTTTACAAGACTACGGCTTGAGGAATATCAAGACTCATGATTAATATTAAATCCTAATACCCGTTCTTCATTATGAGTAGATTAAAGGATACATGGATCTAGTATTGGAGGTATAGAACAAATATATTCCTCTTAGCAAACAAAGTATGGCCTATCATTTTATTGAGCAAAAAGTAGAAAAGGTCTTCATTACTGCGATGTAGATTAATCAATTATCCATAGATAAATTTACTGTGGCATCAATGAGCAATCCTGTAGATAAAAATCTAACTTACCAGGAATAGTATACAGAGGTAAATAATAAAATTGATCTGACACCACATTCCAAAACATTTGACCTTGAAATGCAAAAAGTTAAATTTCCATTATAAAGAATAAGTCGAAGAAAAAGTGGTAAGCCCTCTAAAGATAATTATATTATCTCCTGGTACGTTTACTAGTTATCAGAAATCCTTAGGTAAACTAGGCAGACAGAATAAAGTAGCTCGGCTGAGTAATGATCTAACTATTATGACAAGGTTAATTAATGAATTTTATATGTATGATTAATCATTCCTTATGTCGTATCAATAAAATTATTCTATTTAACTTTATTTAATTTGACTTGCAGACTGATTTTTTTTAAAATGAATCATAAATTTCTACATTAAAGTAATAAAATATTACAAATGTCTATCCTAGTTCCTTAGCCAAGTACCTTGCAGTATGACTTTTTTTGTTTTTAGCAAGATTCTCAGGCGTACCTGAAAATACTATTTCTCCTCCGCCTTTTCCACCTTCAGGTCCTACGTCAATGATATGATCCGCTACTTTGATTACATCCATATGATGCTCTATGATTACGACTGTGTTGCCTTTGTCCACTAACTTATTAAGGACATTTATCAAATGCTGTACATCTTGAAAGTGCAATCCTGTTGTTGGTTCATCTAATATGTAAAAAGTATTACCTGTATCTTTTTTAGATAATTCTTCTGAAAGTTTGACCCGTTGTGCTTCTCCTCCTGAGAGTGTTGTGGCTTGTTGTCCGAGCGTGATATATCCCAGACCTACACTTTCTAGTGTTTTGATTTTACGATAGATATTAGGTAAATTTTTAAAGAATTTTACCGCTTCTGACACTGACATTTCTAGTACATCAGAGATAGATTTTCCTTTGAATAATATCTCTAGCGTCTCACGATTATATCTACGTCCTTGGCATTCTTCGCAGTCTACGAGTACGTCTGGCAGAAAGTTCATTTCAATAACTCGCTTACCTGCACCTCCGCAAGTTTCGCATCTTCCACCTTTTACATTAAAGGAAAATCTTCCCATTTTATATCCACGTATCTTCGCCTCTGGATGATTGGTAAATAACTTTCGTATATCCGTAAATACCCCAGTATAAGTTGCAGGATTGGACCTAGGTGTACGACCGATAGCAGATTGATCTATCTCGATTACTTTATCAAGATGCTCCATACCTTTCAGACTTTTATAGGGTAGTGGCTTTTGTAAACTTCTATGAAACTCAGTTCTGAGAATAGGATACAATGTCTCATTGATCAAACTAGATTTTCCAGATCCTGATACTCCTGTCACTAAGGTAAGTACCCCTAATGGAATCTTCATAGAGACATTCTGAAGATTATTTCCAATAGCCCCTTTAAGCTCTAAAAACTTTCCATTTCCTTTTCTTCGCTTTTCAGGAATTGGAATTTTTAACTCTCCACTTAGATATGCCGCAGTAGTACCTTTCTTTTTGAGTATTTCTTTTGGCGTTCCTTGCTCTACTATTTCGCCACCATATTCTCCAGCACCAGGACCAATATCTATCAAGTAATCAGAAGCTAACATAATGTCTTTGTCATGCTCGACTACGATTACTGTATTCCCTATATCGGATAGATTTTTAAGTGCATTGATCAGTCTGTGATTATCTCTCTCATGTAGTCCTATACTCGGCTCATCCATGATATACGTAATACCTGTAAGTTGTGATCCTATCTGAGTCGCCAATCTAGTTCGTTGAGATTCTCCACCAGAGAGTGTCCGTGTAGGTCTATCTATAGTCATATAGTCTAATCCTACCTCGAGCAAAAAGCCTACCCTCATTCTTATCTCCTTTAGGACCTCTTCCGCTATGGCGTTTTGTTTTTTATTAAGATGTTTTGGCAACTCATCTATCCATTCAGCGAGCTCATCTAGATACATGTGTGCTAGTACACCAATGTGCTTATCTCCTAACTTGAAGTGCAAAGATTCCTTTCGTAAGCGATACCCTTCACAACTTGAGCAAGTATTGATCGTCATAAAGTCTTCGGCCCATCCTCGGATCTTTTCGCTCGTACTATCTTTATACCATCGACTGAGCATATTAAGAAGACCTTGCTCTGCTAAATTGTATGTAAGATCATGCGACGAATGAGATTTTACTATAAAGCTATCATCTCCACCATGCAAGATTATCTCTAGCGCCTTCTTTGGAATCTCTTTGATAGGAGTTGAAAAACTAAATTTATACTTTTTAGTGATTGCTCTCAATTGTTTGAAAGTCATATTGTCTCTCACTTCTCCAAAAGGAACAATACCGGCATCATTGATTGACTTCGTATCATCAGGTGCGACCTTTTCCATATCCACTTCATTCACTTGACCCAAGCCTTTACACGTTGGACATGTACCATAAGGCGAATTAAATGAAAATGAATTAGGTGATGGTTCTTCGTAAGATACTCCTGACTTTGGATCCATCAATTGTTTACTGAATGGTATGATCTCATTGGCATCTACATCATTAATCATAATAAAATCTCCACCCAACTTGAGTGCCATCTGAAGTGATGCTGACAATCTATCTCTTCGACCTTCATCTACTTTGAGGCGATCGACGACTAACTCAATGTCATGTGTTTTGTATCGATCTAGTTTAAGTCCTGGCTCAAGATTTATGATTTCTCCATTGACTCTTACTTTGGTGTATCCTTTCTTTCGAGTACTATCAAATAGTTCTCTGTAGTGTCCTTTTCTTGCACGCACTAATGGTGCCAATACTGCTATCTTCTTTCCATTAAAATTGTCAAGTATATGCTGGATAATTTGCTGCTCTGTATACTTAATCATCTTTTTACCAGACACGTGAGAGTATGCTTCTCCTACTCTAGCATATAACAGCCTGAGAAAATCATATATCTCAGTAGTAGTCCCTACCGTAGATCTTGGGTTCCATGCAGTTGTCTTTTGTTCTATTGAAATGACAGGGCTGAGTCCATCTATCTTCTCTACCTCTGGTCGATCGAGCTTTCCCATAAACTGACGTGCATATGATGAAAAAGTTTCCATATACCTTCGCTGCCCTTCAGCATATATCGTATCAAAGGCCAATGAAGATTTACCGCTACCACTAATACCAGTGATCACCACCAGCTTATTACGTGGGATCTTGACACTAATATTCTTGAGATTATTCTCTTTGGCACCTATGACTTCTATAAATTCTTCTTCTACGACTTTTGGCATATTATATCTCTACTAATGAGGATGATAGTATAACTCACAAATAACGATGATCTGAGTGAGAAAACAGTTATCTACCAGTTTTAAATATAATAGCATTGTAAAGAGAAAGGTTTTGTCTTTGCAATGGGAATTTACTATTGAGGAGACACTGATATGGGGAGAACCCAGTTATCTCGCTAAGAAAGGAAGTATTATACACATTGACTCGAAGGTTGAAAATCCAGATCAATATGCTTTATAATTCAAATGCACTAACACATTAGTGACCACTTTCAGAACAATATATGAAGATACACTTAAGGATGGAAATACTAGAGCATTAGTATTTCAAATGGACAAAACCATTCCGACTGAGGAAATAAAACAATGTATCAAAGCAGCACTAACCTATCAAATAGTCAAAAAATCCTGATTTAGGGATAACTTTAATTAAATAAAAAGCTTTAAATAAGGATATGTCTTTTCGATGGTAATTATACCGCTATGTTATGATGTCTTTTATGCTAGATGGTCATTAAAGTCTATATATCAAGAATAACTTAGCCGTAACAAATAGGATTATTACTTTTGTAATCGTTATAACATAATGATATATAATATGAATCGTACCCTTACCTCGTTACTATTAGTTCTTGGCTCTTTATTATTGATTCAATGTAAAGAAGATATAAAGACTTCAGCTCAATCCTCTGTATCTATAAATACTACAGGTATAGAGTCCATAGACCTGCTTACGGCCGAGATCCAAAAATCTCCTTTAGACGCAAGCCTCTACTATGAAAGAGCGAAAGCGTACATGGAAAACAACGGAAACGAATACGCAGTGAAAGATGCTGAACGAGCGGTGCAGCTGGATTCTCTCAATCCTAACTACTATCATCTACTAAGTGATGCGTATATGGATTTCCGTCAATCCAAACTAGGCCTGATGACTATGATGAGAGCAGGTGCAATGTATCCTGAGCGAACAGCTACCCAACTTAAACTTGCGGAAACTCAGTACATACTGCTCCAATACGATTATGCAGTATCTACTCTCAATAAGATACTGAAGTACGAGCCCCTCAATGCTGAAGCATACTTCATGTTAGGGATGGTATTTAATGAACATGATGAAGATAAAAAGAAAGCAAAAAATGCATTCTTGACTGCTGTAGAAAATGATTCAGATTTAGTAGACGCATGGCTCATTTTAGGACAAAATGCTATGGCTGAAGGCGATCCTTTAGCTAAAAGATATTATCAAAATGCTATAACTGCAGAACCTGAAAACGTGAGCGCATTGCACTCCTTAGCTTTCTATCTTCAGAATAATGAAGATGTGCTCGGAGCTCAAAAACTATATAGAAAAATACATGTACTGGATAAAAATTATTTAAAAGCCAACCTTAACTCTGGTATACTCTACATAGAGCAAGATTCATTGGAAAAAGCCTATGAACAGTTCAACATCATAACTCAAAATAATCCTGGCAATCATGTCGGCTACTATTATCGCGGTGTCGTACATGAGCTACAAGGAAATCTAGAAAATGCTCTAACAGACTATCAAAATAGTATGAATATCAAACCTGATTATGAGAAGGCAGTGACTGCTACTGCAGCACTTGAAAAAGCTTTGAAGAAGTAGGTTTCAGTTGGCCGAATTCTATGTATAGTTAGAAGTCATCAATAGACTAAGTACAGAAGACAAGAGATTGATCACGGAAATTGTCTTGGAATATTGTAAGCGTTTCTTTGAATCGCTACCAAAATACTCTGTCACTTTTTTCTGCGAAAAACGCTATATTCCTTTAGTAATACTTTGCACTACCTTAAACTCGCTTAAGAATACTTTTGCTAGAACTCGTAATACCGTATAAATTGGAATAGCAACTACCATGCCTATGATACCTCCTATCTTAGCGCCCATAAGTACTACTATAAATATCTCAAGTGGATGTGCCTTCACAGATTTAGAAAATATATTAGGTTGCAGTATAAAATTATCGAGCAATTGCATCACCATAAATACTCCCATTACTTTGAACAGCAGTGGTAACATCTCATCATAGAACGGCAATGCCAAATTGGATGACAATGTAATTAATACTGCAAATGATGCCCCTAGTATCGGACCTATATATGGAATGATATTCATGAGTGCTGCAAAAAACCCAATTAACAGAGCATTCTTAACACCTAGTATACTCAATGCTAGAGATACAAATATCGTAATGATCATAATCTGAACCACTACTCCTACAAAATATCTTATAAGTAATTTAGAAGATTGGTCTATCGCAGTGAAAGTCTGCCCTTCATACTTGTTGGGGAGGATAGATGTAATCATATTATTAAACAATCCTTGCTCTTTCAGAAAGAAAAATGCGATGAATAAGATCGACATAAGCGCTACCAATATATTACCAAAGAAACCTACGAACGAAGAGAATATTGATGGAATAATAGAGGGATTAAAATACTTATAGATTCCTTTATGAATATCTAATAGTCCATCTTCGTCACCAGCCACATTGTCGAGTTTCGACTGTTCGTTATATATCGCCTCATTATCAATATTAATTACTAGAGCTATATTAGTACCTACTTTCGTCGAGTCATTGAGCAGCGAATCCAATGGAATAACCTGTGTAGCTACTATCGGCTTTTTTTCAAGAATAGGCTCCACAAAGACTTCCGTAATTTTGAGTGCTCTATCTTCCATTAGGCCACGGTTAACGAGCCACTGATTCCAGTCATTAATTGGCTGCTCTAGTCCTCCAATCATCTTATTATAATCTACTGTAGTCAAGTTTTTAGCTTGCTGTAATAGCGGAGGAATAAAAATCCATAATATTAACCCTATCAGCAACACAAATAAACCTACTGTGATTCCAGCAGCCACATTTTTGCCGAGGTATTTTCTTAATTTCATCACGATAGGTGCACCTACCATGGATAATGCCCATGCCAATACTACATAAGTCGCTATATCACTGAAGTAATATAGGAGCCCACTTACTAAGGCTAGCGGTAAAAGGGCGAGTAGATATTTCTTGTCAAATTTCAACTGTGGTTAGTTTATTTACTAATACAATTTACACAATCTATACCACAAAAAAATTTGGGTGGAACAGAATACCGATTATTATAATCTTATGATATGAAATAAGTAAGAATTATAGACTTCTACAAACTCAAATCTACTGTCTTACAAATATTTGCTCCATTTACTAAGACAAAGACCCTATCTTAATGACAAGGTCCTCGTTTTTATCTTATTTATTTAATATAAAGTGACATACAACTGCATTACTTAGAGATCATGACTCTAAATACGGCTTTGTCGTCATTAGCTAATACTTCTATAAGATGCATACCAGATGTGAGTCCTAGGCCATCAATATTGATCTTTTCTGTATGTTGACCGGCTGTTCGCTGACCACTGATTGAAGATACATCAGCGACCTTACTGCCTAATGTATTGTAGATACTCACTTTGACATCTGATGCTTTAGCCAAATCAAAATTAAGTACTACATAATCACTAGCAGGGTTTGGGAATACTTCGAAAGTATGTCCAGACTCTGTCTCATATGTACTTACTGGATCAGAGCTAAATACTGCGATCAACTCTTCATCTTGTGTCAATCTGATCGTAGATTTAAAATTAGTAGGCTCGGCGACTGCTGTTCCATTAATAGTTTCCCAATGGCTGAAATACCAATCATCTTCGTCGAAAGCTCTAGCTTTGATGATATTTTCCATACCATCAAAATATTTACCTGTCCAAGGCATCTCTCTAATATCAAGTGTATTTAGGTCGATTTCTCCTACTCCCTCTGGAGAAGTATTGAGAGTCAACTTATATGATGTTGTAATAGAATCGAAGCACTCCATTCCTTCACCTATAAGCTCACACCTTTGCTCTACGAATTCTCTAAGCAGCACTACATTTCCTTCCCACTCCTCCAAAGTTCCTCCCCATCTTGCGATCTGTCTTGGCATCTCTGGTCTGATCTCTGCCACCATAGCATCTAGTGTAGTCAGCATATTTTCACAGCTATAAACTGTATTAATTAAGTCTGCCTGACGAGAATAGTATAATTGCCTAAACTCATTACTTTCTTCCTGTAGTTTTAAAAATATTTTTTCATGCTTACCGATGTTACCATTTACTGATAGAAACTCAGATGTATTGGTACCGTACTCAGTTATGAAATCATATCTAGCTTGGCAGCTATTGTCCCAATTGCTTTCACAACAAGCTTCGTCTTGCTGAATTACCCAATTGAATATAGGGTCATCGCTTTCATAAGGACTACTAACCCCTACTGTAGCGCAATCTACCGGAGTTAAATAATTATCATTAAACCCATCTCCGCCACCGCTGCCCCAGCCGCCGAAAAAGTCATCCATATAATCAGATATTTCATCTATATCGCAAGCTTCTGCATTTGGAGTTTCATTAGGTACTCCCGTATAGTTGATATAATATCCATAAGTAGCGTCCATATCCCAGACGATATATCCCCACTTCTTATGAGATCCATCAGGATTCAGTCCTCTCCACCAGCCAGTGTTATAGTTGAGCCAATCTTTGGCAACTGTATTGAGATTGACAGCCATATAATCTATTAGAGATTGTACTTGATAATTGTCTTTTACATATTGATAATTTTCTTCTATACCCATATCATTATTGAGAATAAACTCTCTGAATTGTATCCAATCGAATAAGGCTTGATATCCACCATACTCTGCCTCAGTTTGTCCCCAAGTAGATAAAAATTGTACTTCAGGCTTTTCGTGTCCGTAATACTCTTTTATGTAATCATGATCTACTGGACGTTCTCTCAGTCCATATACACCCCAGTATTCCCCATTGAGAAACACTACTACTCTCTCTACTGCTCTTACATCTACTTTCATTCCTCCGTCCTGAGCTATCTGATGCACAAATTCATCTCTCACATGTGTACTACCGACGTGTGATCCTCCGAGATTACCATCTTGTCTTGCTGGATAGTTATCATCTCCAGAAGCTCTTAGGATGATTCTTTGATATTCATCTCTATCCGAATATTCAAAAAGCTCCGTATTAATAGCCTTATTATATCCCATCTCATCTCTACTAACCCAATCAATACTTCTATGATCTAGTGCCCAACTATCTTGTCCATGTCTATTCAAATCGCCAAATGATGCAGCTTGCCTTTCTCCTAAAGCATCAAAATATTCTAATGATCCTACTGGTTTAAATTCTCTCGTTTGAATTAAATCATCTCTATCATTAGCCAAAAGTTGGATGCCGTCAGCAGCTATACTGAATACTGGAAGTGAAATGTTTTCATCAATGAATAAAGTAGTGAAATCCATTTTCCCTGGAAGTATCTGCATATCTGTACTAAATGATCTTGCTTTGATTACAGTATTCTCTGTCACCTCAAAAGCTCCAGTGTACTCTGGTGAATCCTCTTTTACATTAGTACCATCAGTAGTATATTTCAATACCGAGTTAGATTCATTATTAGTTATAGTCACTAATTGTGTCCCTTCGTAAAATCCTGCTTCGAGATCGATAGTCGGAGTCTCTGTATAGCGAGAGTATACTGGAGATCCATTATTAGATTGATTAAATGATGGGGATGTGGTGAGCATCCAATCGTCCGCACCATCTGTTACTCGTATCCTTGATGTCTCTACAAGATCTATTCGTAAATTTCCAAAATTTTCGATAATATCACTCTCAATTAATGTTGTCTCATACGGAATTGATTGCATTACTTCCGCAAATGGATCTGAGAGTATTAGCGTTTCTCCGCTACCAGTTTGCGATAATTTAAAGTTGGTGTGATATTCTGCAGGACTATTAGGTCCACTTTTGAATACCTGGTCTCTACCAGAACAAAGGAAAACCATGTGATCATTAGCTCCTATAACAACGCCATCTGGTATCTCCCATTTTTCTGGTTTGGACTCTTTATCTGATAGGTGCCATCCTGATAAGTCTACAGCTGATGAACCAGAATTATAAAGTTCTATCCAATCTTCTGTCTTATCGAATTGATCAACATATTTAGTCAAATTAGATGCTGAGTACTCATTGATAACTACTTGTGCTGTCATGCTAGTTAAAAATATCATAACGAGTAGAAGTGTAATATTTATCTTCATAGTTTAATTAGTTGAGACTAAATAGTCTTTAATTTTCGAGATGTAATGTAACCCTAAATATAAGTACCACAATGGACTAATAAAGACTGAAACAGTATAATAATTCATAACATCATCCACTAAGACATATTTAATAAAAACACATGGATGCGTGCAACAGGATTGAAAATATATCATGCAAGACTTTTTTCGGTCATTATTTCACTATCATTAAATTCATATCGAAAAATCCACCATAATGAAATACCTACTCATAGCGGTTGTACTGGTATTTACCGTCTCATCATGCTCTTCTGCTAAAGATTCATTGCTAAGCCAAGATGCATCTTAGAAATACAATGAGAACTGCTAGTTACACTTCTAGCGTGGCAACACTCAATAGCATAATGGTAAATAGCTACTGCCAAGGCTTTGGCGAAGAAGGAGTGCAAGTATGAGCTGCGACGTAAGGACCTTTTATCTTTAAAAAAGATTAAAATAAATACTCTTACTTCCAATACCAATTAACATTGTAAATAGTTTTGCAGTCATATTTGTACCTTGGCGTTCTTATATGAGCAAGTCGCAGTACAAATTTATAATCCAACAAAAAGCAAGAGAACTAGGCTTTTCAGGCGTATCTTTCGCTAAGGCAGAGCATATGGATGTCGAAGCTCTCAGACTAGAGAAGTGGCTAGGTGGTGGCAATCATGGTACGATGGGTTATATGGAAAACCACTTCGATCTTCGCACCGATCCTACTAAGTTGGTGCCCGGCGCCAAGACGGTAATCAGCCTCATGTTCAACTATTACAATGAGAACACACAGCATGATCCAGAGGCACCAAAACTAGCCATGTACGCCTATGGCCGAGACTATCACAAAGTAGTAAAGAAGAAACTTAAGTATCTCATGAAATACGTCAGAGAAGAGATAGGTGATATCGATGGTAGGGCATTCGTGGATAGTGCCCCTATACTAGAGCGAGACTGGGCACGTAGATCAGGAATGGGATGGGTAGGTAAACATTCCTTACTGCTCAATCCTAAGGAAGGGTCATACTTCTTCCTGTCCGAGATTATATGCGACCTTGAGATCGAGCCAGACTCCCCTATCAAAGATCACTGTGGAACCTGTACAAGATGTATCGAAGCTTGCCCTACGGATGCCATCAGCGAAGAAGGCTATGTGATGGATGGTAGCAAATGTATCTCCTACCTCACCATTGAGCGGAAAGAAGAAATTCCAATAGAATACAAAGACTTAATGGGTAACTATATGTTTGGCTGCGATATCTGCCAGCAAGTCTGCCCTTGGAATAGATTTGCTAAACAGCATAAGGAGCCAGATTTCCAACCCAAAGCAGACATGCTAGATATGAGTCGCAAAGATTGGATAGAAATCACCGAAGAAGTCTTTGACCGTATATTCTTCGGATCGCCTGTTAAGCGTACTGGGTTTGAAGGCCTTCAACGAAATCTACGATTTCTTAATGATAGGCCGAATGATTGAATTTTAAATGACTGGATGAAAAATAAGAATGAGAATATGGCTCGAGTATGACAAGGTTTGTCATTTGCTTTCAAATTGATTAGTATTAGTCTTTATTCTTTCTTTCATCATATTTTTCAATCATTAGTAGGGGTTGAATCCTATTACAAAAGCGATTATCTTGCGACTCGTTACATTAGAAGTTCATGACAATGAAAATAGCTTAATTTACCAAAAGCCAAATGTCAAGGATATCAAGGAAATGATCTAAGTAATTACTTACAAACTAAACAAGAAACGGCCATGATGGAAGGCGTAGACCCTCAATTACTAGAAGACTTCATCCTTGACGGATTACATGAAGATGTCCAAGATGGAGATCACACTTCACTTGCTTGTATCCCTGAGGATCGCACCAGTAAAGCGAGACTACTCGTAAAAGATACAGGTGTATTGGCAGGAGTTGATCTCGCTCAGATGATATTTAAGCATCTTGATCCTGAGGCCCAGTTCGAAATGATGATAGAAGATGGTAGTGATGTAAAATTTGGCGATGAGGCTTTCTATGTAACATGCAAAAGTAGAGCACTACTTATGGGAGAACGTTTAGTACTCAATGCGATGCAGCGTATGAGTGGAATAGCAACTATGAGCAGTAGGTTCATGATGGAAGTAGAAGGTACAGATGTAACTATTCTAGACACTCGAAAGACTACACCATTACTCAGGTTCATAGAGAAGTGGGCAGTTCGCATCGGAGGATGTACTAACTATAGAGACGGTCTATACGACTGGATCATGATAAAAGATAATCACATCGATGCCGCAGGAAGTATTACTGATGCAATTACTCGAGTACACAAGTACTTAAGAGAAACACAGAAAGGACTTAACATAACTGTAGAAGTACGTAACTTAGTAGAACTACATGAAGTTCTAGATATCGGTGGGGTGACACGTATTATGTTAGATAACTTTGAATTACCTATACTCGCAGAGGCTGTTCAGACTATTGGTGACAAATTTGAGTCCGAAGCATCTGGAGGAATCAACCTGCATACGGTACGTAAAATCGCAAATACTGGAGTTGGATTTATATCAGTCGGTGCGCTTACACACTCTGCGGGAAGCCTAGATCTGAGCCTCAAAGTAGTTAAAGAATAAGGGTTGGTAGACTTCTCGAACAACAAATTTTATAAGTGTCTTGAAGATTTATCTTGAATATTAATGATACAGAGACCTGCTACATTATTATAGATTATTTTGGCAATTATGAAAGTTTCCCGATCTCCATCAAAAAAATAAAGACTATTTACGTTATTTTGAAATAATAGTCCCAAGCCATTGCATTATATTATGAATTGTATAAATTTGCAAGCGCTTAAAAAAGCATGGGCCTATAGCTCAGTTGGTTAGAGCATCTGACTCATAATCAGAGGGTCTGGGGTTCGAGTCCCTGTGGGCCCACCCATTAAAAACCCTCCGCATCAATAGATACGGAGGGTTTCTTTGTTTTAGTAATCTAACAAGGACAAACATTAGACTAATGCCACTCAAATAAAAAGAGGCTGCTTAAAAAGCAGCCTCTTAAAAACGTATTGACCATAAGCCAAATGTTTAATCCTTATTTTCAGTTAATCAACAATAATCATTTTCTTAGTCTCACTGAAGTCACCAGACTCGATAGTATAGTATAATACACCTACAGTATTGATATCACTCTTCTCGATAGAGATAGTGTTCA
>OBMK010002139.1_pt1 | contig 15461 bp, 13 predicted proteins | sample 1539081 | NCBI WGS metagenome assembly OBMK01 (sample SAMEA3355528, study PRJEB22509) | marine metagenome | biome: marine; feature: river plume; material: water | place: USA | collected 2010-08-07 | depth 0.5 m | reverse complement strand
CATACGGTGTTGATTATACTACTCGAGCAGAGTTAGAAGCAGCAACTGGAGTAAATGAAAATAGAACAACCTCAGGCGGTTCACCAGCATGTCGTATGTCGATAAGAGTCGCTAGTGTTGATGCAGAAATTGAAGATATGTTGGATGCAGGAATACACGTAGTAATTGCAGCAGGTAATAACTATAACAAAGTAGAAGCATTTGGCGGTACTGATTATGATAATGAAGTAGTGTGGAGTGGAATTACAACAACTTATCATAGAGGCAGTTCACCGTATAGCTCAAATGCATACATGGTTGCTAGTTTAGATAGCACTACACAGTCTTCGGTTGTGCCAGGAGGCACAAACGTAAGAGATCGAACAAGTATATTTTCAAGTAGAGGACCAGGATGCAATATATGGGCACCAGGTTCAGATATTATGAGTGCAACATCAAATGATTATAACACTAGTAAATTTGCACCCATAGCGTATTCTGATAATGCTAGTTTTTATCAAATGAGTATTAGCGGAACTTCAATGGCAGCACCTCAAGTAGCTGGATTATGTTGTTTACATTTACAAGTCTTTCCTGATATGTCTCCAAGTGATTTAAAAGATAGAATTGTAGACGATGCAAAAAGTGTTGTAAATGATACTGGTGCTGATGACGACTATAACGATGTTTCAAATTCAAGGATGGGACAAGCAAATAAAATTTTATATTCTAAATATAATCAAGAAAATCCTTGGACATTATCAGGACCAAGTAATATATCAATAGGAAGTTAGATGCCTTTATTAACATCATTAAGTGGAAAAGTTTTATCAACATCAACCAGAGGAGTTAATGATGAGGCATTTGTTGCACCTACAATAACACCTTCGTATGCTCCTGCAAACGGACAAAGTTTAAATGAAGGACAAGAGATTGCTGTAACTTTTGCTACTACAGGAATACCAGACAACAGTGAAATAACATTTTCTATAACCGGAGTTCAAGCAGCCGATTATAGTACAACCGCAACTAGTCCATTAATAGTCACTTCAGGAATAACATCAGCAAGTTTTATTCTAAATGAAGATCTTACAACTGAAGGGTCTGAAACTTTTAATATGGCCTGGTCATATAGTTATGAGCATCCAGTTGACGGAACAACTACTATTACAGGTACACCTAGTTGGACAGTACTAGACTCTAGTACAACTCCAGTAGGCGAGACATTCGTCCTTGGTACAAATAAAGCAAGTGTAGACGAAGGCAGTAGTGTAACTATAACACTTACTACAGCAAATGTTAGTGCTGCAACAACTGTTGGTTATACTATTTCTGGAGTAGATAGTGCAGATATAAACGGTGCTAGTTTAACTGGTAACTTTGTTACAGGAACAACTGATAGCGTTGACATAATTATTTCTTCAGATGCTACAACTGAAGGTGCTGAAAATCTCGTGTTTTCTTTGGATAATGGCGAGGATGCAATTACCATTCCAATTAATGATACTAGTTTAAATCCTACATATTCAATAACAGCAAGTTCAAGTTCTGTAAATGAAGGAGAAACTTTTAGTGTTAATCTAGTAACTACTGATGTTTCAAACGGTACTGAAGTAGGATATACCATAAGTGGTGTAAGCTCAGCTGACATTAATGATGCTAGTTTAACAGGAAATTTTGTTGTGCAAAGTAATACGGCAAGTTTGTCTGTTGTTGTAACAGCAGATAGTACACTAAGTGAAGGTGCAGAAACTTTTCAAATCGTTTTAGATAACGGAGCAGGCGGAACAGTACAAGTTACGGTTAATGATACCTCAGTTGATACAACACCTACCTATACCAATTTTACATTACAAACAGCAACTACAGTTAACGAAGGAGCTGCAAGTACTTTTAGAATTACAGGAAGAAATATTGCTACTGGAACAACACTAACTGCAACAATAACAGGTGTAAGTGGAACAGTATCAGGTTCAGATTTTATACCGGCTGCAACCACACGCACAATTACATGGAATAGTGCATTAAATAATATATCACAAGTCCAAGATTTCACAGTAACTTTAAGTAATGACGAAATAACTGAAGGTGCAGAATCGTATAAAGTTGTATTATCTGCAACTGACAGTGCAGGAACGGCTACAGGAGCTTTAGAATCACCTACAGTAACAATAGGTGATACATCGTTAACAGCAGTAACTGGTCAACATGATTTTTCATCTTCTGGAACATGGACGGTACCAGCTGGTGTAACTAAAATTAGTATTTTATGTATTGCTGGTGGTGGTGGCGGAAGTGGAATTCAACAGTCAGGCGGATATAGCGGTGGAGCTGGGGCCGGCGGAACTTTAGGATATGCAAATAATATAACTGTTACCCCAGGAGAAGTATTAACGGCAACTGTTGGTTCAGGCGGATCTGCAGGAGTAAGAAATAGTTCCGGTGGCGGAGCAGGTGGCCTAAGTAAATTAGTAAACAGTAGTTCAGTAACTTTATGTTCAGCGAATGGTGGCGGTGGTGCAGCTTCAGGCGGCACTGGCGGATTTGCAAGTAGCACTTATACCGGAACATCAGGGTATGCAGGAGGATCAGGAGGAGCAGGCCTACGTTTTAGTAGAGGTGGTGGCGGCGGTGGCGCTGGAGGATATAGTGGCACTGGTGGAACTGGACAAAGCGGAGCATCAACATCATCTGGTGTAGCTGGTGCTGGTGGTGGTGGAGGCGGTGGAGGCTCTACAACACAAAGCCCAGGTATCTCTGGAGGCGGAGGTGTAGGCAAATTAGGACAAGGTATATCAGGTGCCGGTGGGTTATATAATAACGACGGCGGTGGCGGCTCAGGTGGTGAAGAAGGACAAAATGGATTAGGTGGTGATTTTGGTGGAGGCGGATCAGGATCTAACTATACTGCTAATCCAGCTCAAGGTAGTGGACAAGCAGGTGCTCCGGGATATGTTAGAGTTTTATATCCAGGAACAAGTAGACAATATCCGGCAACAAGAACTGTAAACGAAGCTAACGTAACCGGGACATATGACACATTAATTGCTAGTGACACCAACATTGAAGAAAACGCATCTGAAGTTGACGAAGCTAAAGTAATTTTCACTCTTAGTACAACTGATGTTCCAGAAGGTACTACTGTAGGTTATACTATTACAAATGTATCAGGTACAGTAAATGATTCTGACTTTTTAAGTAGAGATGCTTTATTTACTATTGGAGCAGATGGCTCTGCAACTGTTACTATGAGAGCAGACGGAGACTTTGCAACTGAAGGAACAGAATCGTTTAAGATTACACTAGCAGCCACAGACAGTATAGGAAATGATACAGACAGTTTACAAAGTCCTACAGTTTCAATATCTGATGATTACGTAGCAACAATATATAATAGTATTGCACTTGATAAGTCAACATATAACGAAGGCGAAACTATTACTATTACAGTTAACAAAACAGGAAATAATAGTATTAGTACTACAGTTAGTTATACTGTTAGTGCAAGCGGCTCCGGAGATTTTAACCAAACAAGCGGTGTATTAACATTGTTAGATGGATATACATACGAAGGTTCACCTTATTCAGCAAGCAAAACAATTATTACATCAGACCTAACAACTGAAGGTGCAGAAACATTAACAGTCACACTAGCAGCCACAGACAGTAATGGAAATGCTACTGGCGGGTTAAGCACTACAGCAACAATAGTTGATAGTAGTACTACACCAAGAATACCAGGTACTGGATTAGTAAGAACTATCTCAATGCCAAGTAATGCACAAGGATGGTATGGCTTAGGTTATCTCTTTGGTGGAGCTATAGGAGGTGATAATGATTTTATAATCACAGGCGGAAGTGGAAATGGAACAAGTGCTGTAAGTGGTACTCCAGTAAATCCAAATTCAGGACAAGTTGCTATTTTTAACAGATCTACAGGAGCAACAGTAAGAATTATTAATAGTCCTACAACTAGCGAAACATACGGAGCATTATCTAAATTTGGTGCCGCTGTAGATATTACAGAATATAATGGATACAAGTATGCATGTATACTTGCACCAGATTATAGAGATACAAGTAACGTAGCTAAACCAAGATTATACATATATGAAACAGCAGACGGTTTTGCAAATATTACATTAAGTAGAACTGTGGAGTTAACTGAATACACATCATACGCCGGATCACCAAACACTCTTGGACAAGGCAGGAAATCGTTTAAAGCCTTGGGTCAATATATAGTAATTGGTGACTATAATTATAGCACCACTGGATTATGTAAGTATATTGATCTAGCTGACATCTACAGCAATAGTACAGCTGCAACAATTGACGATTGGACAGGATGGGCTGTTGGTACTAACGGAACCTATATTGGGTATACTGATCCAAACTTTGACGGACAGTATGGGGGAACAACTACAGCCCAAGAAGGTAGATTTTCTGTAATTACTCCTTCAACTGGTGCTGTAAGAGTATCTAGATCAGCATCAACGTATTCCGGAGGATATACAAATAATAGAGCAGATAATTGGTATCTTGGAGCCGGGATTGCATTAACAGCAAACAGAGTTTGGTTTACTTCATCAGGTGATGATTATAGCGGATATACAGATGCTGGAAGATTAAGAAATATTTTATTTACTGGAGGGTCCGGAGCAACAATAACCAATCCAACAGTAACTAGCACATCAAATGACGGATTAAATTACAACAGTTTTAGAGGACTTGATGCTAACGGTGATAATTATGCTGTAATGGTTTGGAGTGATCCATATGGTATTGCAGGACAAAGTGTTAGAGTTTATAACGAATCTGGGACAGTGCAAAAAACACTAGTACCACCTAGTGGCTTTAATTGGGATGAATACGGAAACGTTGTCATAACATCAGAACACTTGTATCTAGTTAGAACACCAACTGGCGGCGGCACAGCAGTAATAGATGTATATTAATAAATACAATAAGAGAGGTTTACAATGGCAATAAATTATCCAAATGCTCCAACAATAGGCGAAACCCACATAGTTGGTAATATAACATGGACTTGGGATGGAACAGCTTGGTCAATTCAATCAACGTCAGGTGGCGGTGGTGGAGGCGGAGGCTCTTATTCTAATACAGACGTTGACACCCACTTACAAACAAGTACAGCTTCATCAAGTGAAGTACTTAGTTGGGACGGCGCAGGCTATGACTGGGTTGCACAATCCGGTGGTGGAGGTGGAGGCGGTGCCTCTGCAATTAATGACCTAAGTGATGTAAACGTTTCAAACCCACAAGACAATGAAGTTTTAAAATATAGTTCAGGAGAATGGGTTAACGGAACAGATGCTACAGGTGCCGCAGGAACTGTTGCATTTACTGATTTAACTGATGTGCCAACAGGACTTACACCTGCTAACTTTTATGAATCAGCAATTACAACTTTTAGAGTTGATAATAATAGTGCTTCAGCGTATACATTTAACAGTCATTATACTGGTGACAATCCTACTATATATGTTATAAGCGGAACTACAGTAGCTTTTGATTTATCACAAATTAGTGGTCACCCATTCGAAATACAGGACAGTACAGGGTCAGCTTACAGTACCGGACTTGTACATGTAGCTACAGACGGCACAGTAAGTACTGGTTCGAATGCTCAAGGAAAAGATTCAGGAGTGTTGTATTGGAGAATACAAGAAAGTTTAAGTAGCCCACCTAACTATAGATACCAATGTACATCACATTCATTAATGGTTGGCCCAATAACAATTAAAAGATTAAGTACTCTTTAAGAAAACTTGTAAACTATACCTTAGTCGCTGTATCTCAACAACATTCTCTCTTAGTGTATGAGGATCAATATTTCCGTCATGCTCACTAGCATGCCCATTGTTAATTAAAACAATGTGGCTTTTTAATTCCTGCAACATTTTTTGTGCTTGTCTTTTAGTTTTATCAAATGTAATTTTAGAAATTTGTTGTTCAAATTCTGAAAATTCGTTTTGGAATTTTTTACTATTATTTAATGATAGCATTATTCTTCCTTTGGAGTAGGTCTTAACTGAAAGAAATCTAAACTAGGATCTTTGTTACTTGTTTGCGTAATACTGCCACCGTCCATTACACTTTCTAAACCAATCGGCATACAAGGCGGAACATGGAAAACACTGCCTTCTTTAATTTCTTTTTCGTAGAGCATACCATCAGCTGTGTCGATCCAAGCAATTTTAAAATTGCCACTGTTTACAAACCAAGACTTTTCAGTAGTTTTATGAAAGTGCATTGGCAAGCCACTTCCTACATTTTCAAATACTAAAATCTTTGATATATAATTATCAGTTTTAGCCCAAGTTGCTTCGTATCCAAAACTACTTTTATCTACATTTTCGTTCATAATAAATCCATTACTTTAAATATTGTTTCTAGTTTAGTTTGATTTACCTTATTAGTTAAGGTATTTTTTAAGCCATTGTGTAAGGGCTTTGGCCAGCTTTTAAATGTAGTCCAGGCATATCCATTATGTTCGTTATTTAGATTAGGAAGAAATTCTTTATCTACAACACATAGGAATGTATGAAAATGAAACTTATCATCGTTACTAATAAATGTTTCAAGTGGTATAGTTTTCTTTATTTCAATTTCGCCAATTTCTTCAAATATTTCTCTACGCAGTCCTTCCCAAGGAGTTTCTTTTTCTTCAGTAGTACCGCCAACTAGACCCCATACGTCTTTGGCTCTGCCTTGTGTTCTGTGTAATAATAAGAATCGTTTTGTTGATCGTGCATATACTAATGCACCACTACATATGATAATTTTACTGTTCATACTAGTAATTATCTTAGTACGCTAGTCTCCATGTACCGTTTTGGTATTCACCGTCATAGGCTAAAATCCAATCGTTGTTTTCGTACTTATATTGCTTACCTGTGTTAAGGTTGGTTGTATAAACAACCGTACTATCATCAGTACTAGCATCAAATACAATATGCCAACTAGATCCGTCCCATTCAATGATATCTCCAGCGTCTGCAACAAATTCACTACCATCGTTGTTTTTCCAAGCATCTGGTCCATCATATGCAACGTCTTGTGCGTTAGCACTATCATTAATTTTATCAAGTATTAATATTCTAGGATTACTAGACTTTAAATCTGTTGGATTTGTTTTATACGGATTTATAATATAATCAATTTTATTCCTATCACCATTTGGCCCATGCATTACAGTATCAGCAGGGAAACTATCAGCGTCCCAAGAAATTGTTAATTCATATTCGTCTAACGGATTAATAACTGCAGTACCTACTAATTCGTTTGCAATATCAGTACGTCTTAGTCTTAATTCTGTTACACCACTCTGGAAGTCAAACGGCATACCTTTGGTATATCCAGTCCAAGTTTCAGCACCTACAACACCTTTGTTAATAAGTTTAACAGTGGTGCCAAGTACTAATATTCCATAATTGTCGTGTCCTGTTGTAACTAGCGAATCAACATCTGTTTTTAACATGCCCTCGCTTAAAATTTGTTCTTCAATTTCACCTGTACCAGTAACAGCAATTCTAGTTGTTATGTCACTTTGTGGAACTGGTGCATCGTCATATGCTTGCGAAGTAGGTCTTGCAAGATCTAAATCAATAGTACCTTTGGTTTCGTTAAAGATACTCTGAACAACTTGTGTAATAACACCAAGGCGTTTTACTTTAACTGGAGGTGAAATATATATTGGTGTGTTAAATGTCATAGTTGCAACATCAATTTCGCTATCAACACCAACTGGAACGCTTCTACTACTAAATGTTAATGTTTCTAAATTAACTACACTTAAACTTGTCCAATCAATGTAGTTGTCTGTGGTTTGTATTTCTAAACTAGGATTAAACAACATTAATATTTGCTCTAGTATTTGTAATTTTTGATCTGTATTAGTACTCCAAATATCCACATTAATTGTAAGGGTATACGGAGTAGGCATTAAACGTTCAACTGTGTAATTCTTGCCTTCTTTGTTTAAGTATTCATTACCATCAGTATCATATGCTTGTTCACGTATGTTAACTTTATTAATATAACTTGAATCAGCAAGTCTTGCTGTGTCCATAGCTAGTCCGGTAATATATACAGCCATGCGTGGCGCACTTGGAATTTTATTTTCTGAATTTTCACGGATTATGTTTGCAACTTGTCGTGTAAGATCGCCGTACATAACAGGTATTTGTGTTAGGTTACCTTTGCCGTCTTTGTAACTAAAGTTACTCATGAGGCGTACCATTTGTGTTATGTAGCGTCTTATTTGTCCGTCATAAAAATGTTGCATAACTTATTATCTTCCCCATTTTTCTATTTTTCTTAAAAACTTTCCGTTCCTAAAATAAAGACCAAGTCTTTTAAATTCTCGATTTAGTTGTTCTACATGAATTTTATCTATACCTCTGTGTTTCTTAGCAGACAAGAAATATTCTGACATTATTTCTTGACTTAAATGTTCGTCGTGTTTTTCCATGTAGGCGTTCCATACTTGTTGCATTTGTTTTCTATTTTTTATTTTTTTCAATGCCCTTAACACAAGGTGTTCGTCAGTCCCCCACCAGTCTGATCGTGTCCAATCACCTAGACCAAATAAATCTGGATGCATGCCTTTATAAAATTCATCTACAAGATCAATAACTTCGCCAGCGGCCAATGGTTCACCTTCTTCTCCATCTTCGCCCTCTTTGCCGTCTTTGCCTTCAGCGTCAGTTCCGCCACCAACACCTATTTCAACAATACCAACAATAGTATCTACATTTTGGTTATCTTGTACATAGGCATCCATCTTTTTAGCTGCAGGAGTTCCTGCAATAGCACCAACTGCTTTTCCTGTTTTTGGATCTATTAAAGCTCCGGCCATTTCGCCATCATCTCTTACAGTTAACTCTTTTAATCTATCTTTGTCAAAATAGTTAGTGCGTTGGTCTCTTTTAAATTCTGTTTGAGCTTCATCAGCTAGCCATTGTTTATACTCAAGTACTCGTAAACTAACAAAGTTTACACTGCCTATTACTTTAAAGTTGTCCTTATTTGCATCTTTGTCACCGTCTATACTAGGAAACAAGTCTTCTAACGGTTGTTCTACACCGTCTGGATCAACTACTGTAATGGTTAACACTTTAAAAGGAGCTGGCACTTTATCGCCGATCATATTAGAAATTTTCTCTTTAATATTATCATAATTCCTTTTTAGATAGCTACTAGGAACACCTTTGATACCAACTAATTCATCAGTAGTATCTACTGTAACTACTAAGTTGTAGATGACATCATTTTCTTCGCTACCAGTGTCGTCCACTTCTTGCTCTACAACTTTAGTTTCTATTATTTTTATATCTTTATATCTCATTTGTCTTCCTATGCGTTTGGATCAAACGGTACTACAATAGTTGGGCCATCTTCTTCTTCGCCATCGCCTGGCTCTTTATCATCTTTTTCTTTTTCTTGACGTTCTTTTTCTAGACGCTCTTGTTCTAAACGATCAGCTTCTTCTTTAGCTTTAGCAGCTTCTTCTTCGGCCTGCTTTTTAGCTAGTTCATCCTTCTTGCGTTGTGCTTCTTCAGCTTTGCGTAATTCATCAGCTTCTTTTTCACGTTGTATACGTTCTTGTTCTAAACGATCTGCTTTTTCTTGTGCTTTACGTTCAGCTTCTTCTTCAGCTTTTTTCTCAGCTTCAGCTTTTTCTTTAGCTTCTTCATCTGCTTTACGTTCAGCTTCGTCAGCTTTGCGTTGAGCTTCATCTGCTTTACGTTGAGCTTCGTCAGCTTTACGTTTTTCTTCAGCTTCCTTTTCGGCTAGTTCATCAGCTTTGCGTTGTGCTTCTTCAGCTTCTTTTTTAGCTAGTTCATCTTTCTTGCGTTGTGCTTCTTCAGCTTCTTTGTCTTTTTTGTCTTTGTCAACTTCTGTATTGTCTTTTTTAGGAGGCAAATTTGGAACTACTACTTCACCAGGTAACTCGTCAAATTCTTTGTCAGGATCGTCCCACTCATCGTCTTTCTTAGTGTCGTCTTTCTTAGGTTCTACCTTAGGTTCAACCTTAGGATTTAATTCTTTATCTAAAAGATCTTTTGTTTCTTGATCGGTTATATCGTTAAGTTTTGGATTAGCATCAAGTATTTCTTGTGCTTTTTTATAATTACCCTTGTTTATGGCATCTCTAAACTCTTTTGCTGACTTTACTACTCCTGCGCCATCACCAGATTGAGCAGATCCGTCACCGGGTTTATCACCATCGCCTTTATCATCGCCTCCGCCTTGCCCACCAGTAGGTGGAGTGTATCCTGGAATTTTTCCTTTACCGTCTTTATCGCCAGTACCAGTACCATCGCCTTTATCACTACTACCAGGACCATCGCCTTTATCGCCACTACCAGGACCATCGCCTTTGTTTCCTTGGAATTCTCCGTCACCTTTTTTACCTTTATCGCTGAGACCGTTTTTATCTGATGTACCACCTAGACCGTATTTTGTCATACATGCTCTTATTGCAGCTTCGTGCTGAGGATACATTGCCATAAATTCTTCTGCACTTTTTATCATCATACTTTTGTTTCGCCAACTTACAGTAGGTCTTGCACTTCGTTTTAATCCATAACATATACGGCCTACCGGCGTGCCACCTAGTACAGCAGCTTCTGGTGGTGCTGGTTTTCCATCATCTTTATAAGGTAAATTACCTAAATTACTAGGAACTTCTTTTTCAACTAGTTTAATGTCTTTATATCTCATTATTCATCTGCCTTAGGTCTAAGTGCTTTTGATAAGCTCTGTCTTTCCACAACACTTTCACCGGCAATAGTATTGGTTGTAGTATTGTTTATAAATGTACCTTTTTGGTTTGTTCTATTGTTCGTACCAGTAAGTGTCATGCGTACATTATCTTCTTGTTTAACCCAACGACCTCCGTCATATCTAAATAGTCTATTAGGAGAAAAGTCTGTGCGTAGGAAAAAGTCACCTACAGTAGTGTTAGTAGGAAAACTTATACCATGACCAAAAGATTCGCCATTGGTTGGTATCCCGTCACCTAGTAAATATCCATTATATCCCGACTTAGTAGCTGAACGCATAGTATCAGGAATATTATCTCCGTCTGTGTCAACAAGTTCGGTATTGCCATCTTTATCTAATTGTAAACTAAAGTAATGACTAGTATCATAACCTGCTTTTGGTGCGTCAGCTTCTGCTTGTGCAACTACAGCATTATTAATTTGCATTTCTTTATCATATGTACTTAACAAATTACGTAGTGTATCTCCACCAGTAGCACCTTCTTCTGCAGGTAAGTCTAATATTTCTTTGAATTCTTGTGAGTCTACTATTTGTTTTAATTTTAATCTGTACAAATGCGGATACCAAGTTTGTGAAAATCCTTCAGCTGCACGGTTTACATCTTCTACAACATAAAATCTTTTTAATGCAAATGATAGATCATTTAATGCATATTCGTCTTTTAAATGTGGCAATTCAATAACATCGCCTGCCATAACTTTTCTACCAAGTGTTTTTACACTACTATTGATATGTATTGTTAAAAATAATGTGTCATTACTTAAAAACAAACCAAATTGACTTAGGTTAAAGTCAATATCTTGCACATTATAAATGCCACGCATTGTATAAATGTCTGGATCGTACTTTCTATCTCGATTTTCAAGAAATAACATATCTTGTATATTGGTTTCTTTTACAGCATCATATCGAGGTTGATCAGCTGTAGCATCTGCTTCACTAGGGTTTTCAGCACCTAGGAACTTGTGTATATTAATATCGGTACCACCAATGGTGAACATTTCATAGACTTGTTTGTCTATAAATGTGTAATCATTACCGCGTTGTGGCTTGTATAAACTTAATCTTGGCATATACATATTTATCGTTCGTAAGTCAATACGATAAATACTAATGGAGACTATAATTATGGCAATACAAAAACAAGAAATATTTGATTACGTACACGCAATGCTTGGTGGCGGAATGGTTGACGTTGAACTTGATCCTATTCACTACGAAACAGCATTAAAGAAAGCACTTACACGTTTTAGACAACGTAGTGATAATTCAGTTGAAGAATCATACTTCTTTATGCCTACTATTATTGACCAAAACGAATATACATTACCTAATGAAATAATGGAAGTTAGAAAATTATTTAGAAGAAGTGTTGGCGCTAGATCAGGCGGCGGCGATGGCGGAAGTATTTTTGAACCATTCAACTTAGCATATACAAATGCTTATTTGTTATCAAGCTCAAATATGGGTGGCCTGGCAACATATGATATGTTTAGTCAGTACCAAGAATTAGTTGGACGTATGTTTGGATCATTTATAGAATTTAAATGGAACTCAACTACTAAAAAACTAACTCTACTACAACGTCCTAGAGCAGAAGAAACACTATTGTTATATTGTTACAACTATCGTCCAGACGAACAGATAATGAATGATTATCTAGCACAACAATGGATCAAAGATTATACACTTGCTAGTTGTAAGTATATGCTAGGAGAAGCAAGAGAAAAATTTGCTACTATTGCTGGACCACAAGGCGGCACTTCATTAAACGGGCAAAGTTTAAAATCCGAAGCACAGCAAGAAATGGAAAAACTAGAACAAGAAGTTTCTCAGCAAATACCTGGCGGTGCAGGATACAGTTTCTTAATAGGCTAAAATCTTCAAAGTTTGCGCTAACGATGTTAGTTCCTTGTAAATACAGTATGACCGAAGAAGAAGCATATAAACTATATTGGTTAGTTAAAGGACATTTTTCTGATCACGAAACTGTAATGGATAGTGCAGATAGTTACTTTAAAAGATTGTGGAATAATAACGAACGGGCTGAATATGGCCTAGACGGATTTAACGAAGCATATAAAAAAGTACTTGACAAAAGATAAAAAATACCATATAATAAAGACTATTACTTAGGAAATATTTTATGATTATTGGTATATGTGGATTAATTGGAAGCGGCAAAGGCACTGTTGCAGACATCCTAGTTGAAGAACACAAATTTACAAAACTTTCATTTGCAGATAAATTGAAAGACGGTGTTGCTACTGTTTTTGGATGGAACCGTTCTATGCTAGAAGGTGATACAGCTGAGAGTAGAGAGTGGCGCGAACAACGCGACGAGTTTTGGTCAAAGGAAACAAAACGTAATATTACTCCTAGATTAGTTTTACAAGAATTCGGAACAGATTGTATGCGACATGGTTTTGATGATGGCATATGGGTAAGCATGGTAAAACAAGAATTAATAAAAAATCCAACTAAGGATTTTGTTATCCCTGATGTAAGATTTCCTAATGAAGCAGGTATGATTCATAAACTAAACGGATACGTATGGAGAGCAATGAGAGGACCTGATCCTGTTTGGTTTCGAATGTATCAAGATATCGGCGTTGAACCTAAAGATGTTCATGAATCAGAATGGCGCTGGGCTAATGTAAATTTTAATGCACAAGTAAGTAATAACGGAACTTTAGGCGATCTTAAAAGTCAGGTACAAGGTCACCTTGTTTCCACTTTACCCCTTGTTTCTGCATAATACGTTGACAGTTAGCACATATAGTTTTAAGATTATTAGCCTTACAATTATTTAAATCTCCATCAATATGAAAAACATTAAACTGTTCTTGATGCTTAGATGAGTAATTACATTTCTCGCAGAAGTTCTTTTTTTCGTAACCCCGTTGTTGCCATTTAGGTATACCATAGTTTGTTCCATTGCGTAAACATCGTTCACATAATTTACGATAGTAGGTTTTATTGCCTTTTTTATAATTAATAGCCGCAGGTCTTCGTTTACATTGACATAAAGGTCTCATATTGTATTTACCTCACCTTTTTGGTACCTTTTTATATGGTTATATACGTATCTTTTTTTTCGTATCTGCTAAATACATATAGCAAAAGATTCCAACAGGAGAAATAATATGGCTTTAACATCACCAGGAGTACAGGTCAGCGTAATTGACGAGAGTTTTTACACACCAGCTGAGCCAGGTACAGTGCCTATGATTTTTGTTACTAGTGCATCAAATAAAAAGAATGCAGCAGGAACAGGAACAGCACAAGGCACACTAAAAGCAAATGCAGGTAAACCTTATTTGCTAACATCACAAAGAGATTTAGCGGACACATTTGGCGATCCAATATTTAAAACAGATAACAATAATAATCCAATTCACGCAGGCGAACTTAACGAATATGGCTTACAAGCAGCTTACTCATTATTAGGTGTAAGCAATAGAGCATACGTTGTAAGAGCAGATGTTGATTTAGGTGAATTAGAAGCTACAGCGGACGCACCGAGTGCAAATCCCTTAGCAGGTACATATTGGTTTGATACAGATGGTTCAAGATACGGTATTCAACAGTGGAATAGCAATGCTATTAACACTACAGGTGGACAAACTTTTACAACAAAGACACCTACAGTAATATTTAAACAAAACCAAGTTGTTGATTATGATGGCGGGGATTATACTCCACTAGCATCAATTGGTGCAATTGGCGATTACTTAATTGTAGCTGTAACTACAATCAACAAACTATGGTACAAAAATTCAAGCGGTGCATGGGTTACTGTTGGAAGTGCTGATTGGATTAAAAGTTGGCCTACAGTTAAAGGTTCAACAGCAAATCCTAGTTTTGCAGGTACAGCAGATATTACTGTAAACGGAACACTTATATCAGTAGGTTCTAACACAGTTATAGATGTTGCGTTAGCAATTACAAATGCAGGAATACAAGGCATTAGTGCAGCGGCTGTAGACGGATTTTTAGAAATATATAGCAACGGAACAAGTTCAGGTGCTGATGACTCAAGTACAGGAGGTCCAATTGTAATTGGTGGTGATGCAACTAGACTTTCAGAGCTTGGTATAACAGCAGGAACTTTCCTTCCACCAGCTTTACAAATATCAGCGCATACAAGTGTGCCAACTTGGAAAGCAACAGACACAGGAACTTCAAGACCATCTGGTAGTATTTGGTTTAAAACAACAGTTCCAAATGGTGGTGCAAAACTAAGTGTTAAACTTTGGAATGCAACTACATTGTTATGGGACGAAATTTCAACAGCAATGTATCCAGATGCAGCATCAGCAATTTACGGTTTAGATTCAACAAGCGGCGGCGCTAATTTAGCAATCGGCGACTTGTATGCTAAAACTAATGTTGCTAATGATTCTTTACCTATGGGCAATTTTACAATTTTCCGTAGACAAGCAAGTGGCGCAACTAATATTAGTAGTGCAATACTTACAACAACTACACCAGGAGCAGGATCGCATAACTTTACAATGTCAAGTACAAACAAAGGTAGTGCAGCATTTAGTACTCCTGTAACTGTTACAGTAGCTCCAACAGGAAGTGGTAGCGGCGATGCTATTTTAATTGCAGCAGCAATTACATCAGCAGGTGTTGCTAACGTAAGTGCAACAGTTGACGCA
>OBMK010002128.1_pt1 | contig 15519 bp, 16 predicted proteins | sample 1539081 | NCBI WGS metagenome assembly OBMK01 (sample SAMEA3355528, study PRJEB22509) | marine metagenome | biome: marine; feature: river plume; material: water | place: USA | collected 2010-08-07 | depth 0.5 m | reverse complement strand
GTACCATTTAGTTCTTGGGATATTCAAATTACAAAAACATTTAAATACAACATTAGTTTTACTGGTGTTTGGCAATCGGGCGGAAACGCATTAAACTACCAAATACTGACTGGTGGTAAAATCAGATTCTAATTATGAAAAATCTATTAATATTTTTATTATTCCCAACTCTCCTATTTTCGCAGGTTGACTGTTATTCAATTAAATCGGTAACCACCGAAATTGAAATGGAGGAAATAAGTAAAAGAAGGATTACGTTTGGTATCAAACAAATGATGGAGGACATTATCTCAGATAAATACGATTTATGTATGAATGGTAAACCTGTTAATGTTGTTGTTCAATCAATAGAGTCCCCACAAACAGGAATTCAAATTGGTCCGTGGACAAAAGTGAGTAAAAAAACAATAGTTACTTTATTAATCTATATGGATGGAAAAGTAACTGAAGTAGAAGGGAAGTCTAAATCAACGGTGAAGTCCACATTTATAGATTTACAAAACAATGACATACCTTTTAGTGAAACATCGTTTTCATCCGCAATTAAAAAGGCCATTGAGAAAGGGATATAAAAAAATAAAACCCCAACAAGGTTGCTGGGGTTTTTGGTCTACAGTGGTTTCAACGCCACCGATATTAACGTGAAAAACGAAAAGGTGTATCGGCAAAGATAACCTTGAATGTATAAATATATATAAAAACCGAAAAAGTCAAGTTTTTAACTAAATAAGGGGGGTATTTTTTAGAATTTCTAAATTACCCTCTTTTATTTTTAATATAATACCCATCTCTTTCGTGATATCACCCGTTAAGATATTATCACTAATGAAATCTTCACACAGATTCTGAATAATTCGCTTTATAGGTCTTGCACCATACTCTTCCTCAGAATTACGTTTTATTATCTCATCAACGACTGTTTTATGAAAAGTAATTTCATAGTTACTTTCCGTAAGTCTTTCACTTAAAATATTTAATTCAATCTGAACAATTTTCTTTAGTGATTTATTATCTAATTTGTCAAAAACAATTACATCATCAATTCTATTTAGGAATTCAGGGGTAAATTGATTCTTTAATGACTTTCTAATAATTGAATCTTTAATCTTTTCGTTATTACTATCATCACCAAATCCAATTCCACCACCAAATTCAGAAACTTTCTTAGCACCTATATTAGATGTCATGATTATTAATGTGTTCGTGAAATTAATTTTTCTACCAAACGAATCTGTTAGGTGACCTTCATCCAATATCTGTAGTAATAGGTTAAAGACATCCTTATGACCTTTTTCTATCTCATCAAATAAGACAACAGAAAATGGGTTGTTCTTAATTTTCTCAGTAAGTTGTCCACCTTCATCAAATCCAACATAACCAGGAGGAGACCCAATAAGTTTAGAAACGTTGTGTTTCTCCATAAACTCACTCATATCCACCCTAACAATTTTATCAGGATCACCAAATAAGGTTTTAGCTAATGTTTTTGCTAAGTGTGTTTTACCAACACCTGTTGACCCTAAAAACATAAATGACCCAATTGGTTTATTAGAACCTCTAACACCAACTCGGTTCCGTCTAATTGATTTGGAGATGATCTCAACCGCATTATCCTGACCTATGACATTCTTAGATATGGTCTTTTCTAATGATAAAAGGTTCTTAGTCTCTTTTGTGTCAAGTTTAGTGATTGGGACACCCGTCATCTCGGTTATGATGTTATACACATCATCAATAATAACAGGTTTCTTATTTAACTTTTGTTCAACACTCCACTTTTTCTTTTCTGACTCTAATTTCTTAATTACCTTTTTCTCATTATCTCTTAGTTCTGCCGCTTTCTCATAATCTTGATTCCTAACCATTTCTTGTTTATCCAACTTAATTAGATCTGATTGGTTTCTCAGTTTTTCAATAATAGCGGGAATTTTCACATTAATTTTCTTTTCGGAACCTAATTCATCAAGAATATCTATTGCCTTGTCAGGGAACTGTTTATCGGTAATATATCTTTTAGATAAACTAACGATTGTTTCAATGACATTGTCTTGGTACTCGACCATGTGATAATCCTCATAAGAATCTTTTAGGTTTTTAAGAATATCTATTGTTTCATCTGTGGTTGGTTCTGTTAGGATGATCTTTTGGAATCGTCTAACCAACGCACTATCTTTTTCAATATTCTTCTTATATTCATCAAATGTGGTTGCTCCGATACATTGTATTTCTCCCCTCGCTAATGCAGGTTTAAGAATATTTGCGGCGTCCATTGATCCTGATGCATTTCCCGCACCGACCATTGTATGAATTTCATCTATGAATACAATTACATTTGGTGCATCTTGTAATTCATTTAATATTGCCTTAATTCTTTCCTCAAACTGACCTCGGTATTTTGTTCCCGCAACTAATGATGTTAAATCGAGGGACATTATACGTTTATCTAAAAGATTAGTTGGACACGAACCATCATTAATCATAATTGCAAGTTTTTCAACTAACGCGGATTTACCAACCCCCGCATCTCCAACAATAATCGTATTATTCTTCTTTTTCCTTGAGAGAATTTGAGCAATACGTTTAACTTCTTTATCACGACCGATTATAGGGTCAATTAAACCTTGTTCAGCAAGTTTAATTAAATCTCTTGAAAAATTATCTAAAATTGGGGTTGAACTCCCTTTCTTTCCTTTACGTTGTTGTTGAGGTGCTCCCTCTTCAAAAAATTCTACAGACATATATTTTAAGGTTTTGTATAAACATAACGAAAATCATACAAAAAGTCAAATCTATTTTAAAAAGACATTTAGTCATGATTTTTTATAATATACCGACAAAAAGTCATATATCACGAAATGGTACTCATATTGTAATAAGAGAATTGATAATAAATAAAAAAAAACGTAAAATTATGTTAGTATTTAAAAATGACCCATTTTTTAAAATGGTAGATAACTTCTTCGACATTGCTGAAGAAAATGAAACACATGGTCAGGTTATGTGGAATCAAACTTATGATGACAATCAACATTTAGTTGAATTTATTGTACCTGGTTTGAGTAAATCAGACATATCAATAGTTGTGGAGGAAAACCAACTAAAAATTTCACATGAAAAGACGGAAGAGACCTCAAAGTACGTTAATTCATTTGGTAGGGTATTTGATTTACCCGAAAATGTAGACGATAAGAAGATAACCGCTAAGGTTGAAGATGGTGTTTTACGGGTGTTACTACCAAAAACCAAGAAGAAAAAGTCACAAAGAACAATTTCAGTTAATTAAGATAGCCCCCGTAAGGGGGTTTATCATTTCTTAGATATTTATAATATACATCAGACTGACTTGATTAAATCGTGATAAATTGTTATATTAAATTAAAATACAAAAATTATGGCAATACTATCAGAAAAAATCAATGGTAAAGAGATTTTAATTGAAATCGATTCATCTAATTTAAAGTCTGCATCTTACAATACGGAAGGTGGAACATTAGTCGTCACGTTTAAAAGTGGTGGAAGTTATGAGTATTATAAAGTCCCGTGGGAAGCGTTTACCAAATTAAGACTCGCAGAATCACAGGGTAGGTTTTTCAATCTTAGTATTGCAAAGACTTATGAGTTTAAGAAATTATAATGAAAAACATTCAATTAGTTGATGAGTTAATCGAAGAGATTGGCAACAATCAAGATATTGTTAAATCATTTGAAATAAGAGATGCACTGTCCACCGACATATTCGGAGAAAAGGATGGTGAATTTTTTATGCTTGATGAAATCAAAAAAAGATTAATGGTCGTTACTGAAGAATTCATGAATTTTATTGACATTGACTTCTTTGTACATGACATTATATTAACTGGTTCGTTGGCTAACTACAATTGGTCCAAGTTCTCAGACGTTGATTTACACATTCTAATTGATTATAACGAAACAGAGTACAACCTCGACTTATTAAAGAAATTCTTTGATAGTAAGAGAAGTTTGTGGAATAAACAACATGAGATATTAATAAAAGGGTTCGACTGTGAGATATATGTACAGGATGTTAATGAAAAACATTTAGCATCGGGTATCTATTCTGTCTTAAATGATGAATGGGTGGTTACCCCTGAACGTACAATCCAATCAATTGATAAAGAATTGATTATTAAAAAGTCGGAGGTATTTGAGGATTTAATCGATGGTATTAAATCATCTTTTGAGAAAGGAGATGACGTTTCTGAAGATATATCTAAGGTTAAAAAGAAATTAAAATCATTTAGACAGTGTGGTTTGGACAAAGGTGGTGAATACTCATATGAGAATTTGGCCTTCAAACTTTTAAGGAGAAATGGTTATATAGGGGAGTTGTTGGGAATCCAAACTAAACTCACCGATAAGAAATTATCCATAGAACAATAGAAAACTAAATATTTTTCCTGTTATTGTTGTATTTATAATAAAAGAATAAGTTAAAATCAAATATACTAATATGTCAAAACTTAGACCATTGGGTAGTGAAAAATTACCTGTAGATGAAAAATTAAAAAGGATTATGGAAATTGCCAACTATGGTAGAACCCCTAAGTCCACAATTAACGAAAACAAATCACACAAAAAAGTGGAATTCCTTATGGAGTCTACCAACGGTATGTATGGTATTGTTAAAGAAGGATCTTCGTACTATGTACAAAAAGGTATTAACGAATCATCCCTTGATTATATCGGTGGTATGTTCATGAAAGATAAAAATAGGTTTTCGTCTTATTCAACAGCATTAAAACGATTAGAACTTATAAGTGGTCAAGAAACACTTAATGAAGCAAAAAAATACGTATTAAAATCTAAAGGTGGTGAATCATCAGCACCTGTTGAAGATATTCCCGCTGAACCAGTTGCTGCAGAACCAGAGATGGATGCACCAATTGATGATGCACCTGTTGAAGGACCCGAAATTGATTCTGTAGATGGTGACGAACCAATTGAAGATTTACCAACTGACGATTTAGAAGATGAAGGTGAAGTTGGTAAGAAATCTGATTACATGGAAGAGGTTCAAAAGTTCTCAGGGAAATTAGGTCAAGCATTAAGAGATGTTAAAGACAACATGGAAAGTGATGACATCAAGTATGTTATTAATATGGTTCTTTCTGCTGTCGATTTAGAAGCATTGGACGAAGATGATAGAGAAGATATTGCTGAAAAGTTTGAATCAAAAGATGATGAAGACTTTGTTGATAATTTTGACGAAGATGGTGAACCAATTGATGGTGAGTCAGATGATGAATTTGAAGATGAAGAAATTCCTTCAGATGAAGATACTGAACTTGATGAAGTTATGGATAAACTTGAAAGTTTTATCGATACCGACACAATTGTTGATGAAGATGAGATTGAAGAAGGTGGTGACATAGACATTAGTCAATTTAATGATCTTGGAATGGCAGAAACTGTTTCTGATGTAGATGAGGACGTTGAACTTGATTTGGATGAACTTAAAGGTGAAATTAACAAACATGTTGATGCAACTTTGAGTAAATACTTTAAGTAGATATGAGATTAATCTATATCAATGAAATTGGAGCTGACTATAAAGGTCAGAAACAATATGAATTCATTTTCAGTAGTCAAACAGAATTTGATATAGAGGAATGGTACCATGTACCGGCATCAACATACCCCGAATCACTTTCACCCGATTTAGAATATGTGGATTCTGTTGGAGTGTTGAAGAACACCGACATTAACCTCGACCTTATACAAAAATCGGATTACTTCGGTATTATAGATTCTGTAGATGGTGTTGTATCCTTAGGGTGGGAAAAGTTTGATTATGAGAGTGAGTTTGAACGTCTCACTTTTTCTTTTGGTGAGAAATTTGAAAAGGTGGCCAAGAAATTAGACGGACGTGGATACAAACTTATAAAAGAAGATTTAAAATTTAAAATGGGGATATGAAAAGACCAGAATTAGTAAAAAAACTTATGAATGAAGGTTTAAGTGAGAAATTACTTTCAAACCTAACAGATAAACAACTAAAAGATCTATCTGAGAGAGTTTTATCGGAAGCGACTTATGAGGTATCCGCAGATAAGGTAGACTCAATAAAAGGTAAAGTAGGTGATAAAGATGTAATCAAAGTTTCTGAAGAGGATGAATTAGAAGTTTCTGAGGAAGACACTCAAGAAGGAGAAGTTGACGAAGTAAACGAATGGGTTGAAGGTTTAGTTAAATCTAACTACCACCCTGAAGTAACAACAAAGAAAGAGATGTATGAAATGATTGGTGCATTATCCGATAGTGCAGATGCATTAGGAGACGCTAATAGAATGTTTAGTGTTGATGAACAATCACCTCAACCATCTGAACCTGATACGGATGCTCCTGTAAGGGAGAAACCAACAACAAAACCAGGTAAACCAAAAAGAGAAAATCCGTTTGAACCAAAACATAAACCAAAACCTAAAGCGGTGTTACCAAAACAACTAAGTTTTGCATCATTAGGTATTGAATTAAAACAAGCGGCGGAATGATTAGTAAAAAATCACTTTTAGAAACAATTAAAAACATTAAGGAAATGCCAGTAGATTATGGTGACAACCCTGAAAGAATAGAACCAGGTCTTGAGGATAAACTTTCAACACAAGACACACCTTATAAAGATAACCCTGCGTTTCCACAAGATACCCCTGATGGGTTACCATCTAATTGGGAAGAGTTATTGGCGTCTAAGAGATTTAAAGACGTTGTGGAGAAGGTAAAACGATATACGGGAACCGAAGGTAATGTTACCGATCAAGGTACATTCATGTCTCTTGTAGGTACTATGCAACAAATGTTAAATAGTGTTTTACAGTTCGAATCAGAACACAAAGAATACTTAGAAAATTTAGCGGTAGAATTGGTCAAGAAAGAAATGGCACTACCTGAAGGATCATTACAATTTGATGCTAAGTTAGTTGGTATGGGTGAAATTTCACCTGAAGGTTTCCAACAACAAGGTGAAGAACCAAGTGAAGAAGAAGTACAACAACAATTTGGTGTTGATGCTGAAGAAGCTGAAGATGATGTGGAAGATTTTATCGACGCATTTGAACAGTTTGATCAAGAGACGGCTAAAAGAAGATTTATAAATGCATTAATTCAAGGGTCATCTAAAAAAGGACATTACATGTTTGAATTAGTTGCAACAGAATTAGAAGAAAAAAACCCTAACATCCTTACTCAGTACGGTATATTAATGTCAGTAAATGACCTTATGTATTGGATATTACCTGATGGTGTTGTACAACAAGGTATGGAAGGTGGAAGTTTTGCGGGTAAAGAAGAGGTTGATACTGAAACAGATCCTCCAACAGTTAGAGCAACTGCAATATTCTTTCCAGCATTAATTCACGAACTCATTAAAGGTGTTATGGAAGTTATGGGAACTAAAGGTTTACCTGACGATCCTCGTGCCGCTGAAATGGTTATGAATTCAACAGATACATTACCATCAGAGATATGGGATTTAAGATTAGGTCCTGTTATTTGGGAAAAATTTAGAGAGTCTTATCCTGAAAAAATTATGGGTGAGGAATTGAAACACATTCAAAATTACTTATTCTCAAGATTCTCATCTTTAGATAATGATGAATTTTTTAAAGTTTCAAGAGAAATACTGAAAGGAAGCACCTTAGGTAAAGAAATTATAAGTAATATGGTTGATCAGATTATTCAGGATTTACAGAGTGAAGATTATGAAGAGGACCAATATAATAGAGAATATGGAGACGATGATGATGATGATGGACTCGGAGGATTCTTAGGGTCATTAGGGATTACATTTTCTCCTGAAGACGATAATTAAATAACACAAATTATAAGAAAGTGGTCAATAGACCACTTTTTTTGTATTTATTGGATATGGATAAACAGAAACTCATACAGTTAAAAGAATATGCTAAGATCATGAAGGACACTCCTTATGCTCTTAAAACATATTTACAGACATTTGACAATACTCAAAAGAGATATGTACCATTAGAGTTATTCCCCGATCAAATTGAACTTATACATGATTACGATAATTATAACGAAAACATTACACGTAAGTACAGACAAGCGGGTGTATCTACAGTAACCGCTGCTTGGTTATCTAAAAGAATCCAAACCGCAAAACCAACTAACCCCGAGAGAATTCTAATTATTGCCAACAAACGTGATACTGCGATTGAGATGGCCAATAAGGTTCGTGGTTTTTTAGATCAATGGCCCGAATGGATGAATGTTGGATTTTCACCTGATAAAAACTCAGAGAGTCGTTTTAGAATGAATAACGGATGTGAAGTTAAAGCGGTTGCAACCTCAGCGGATGCACTTCGTGGATACACACCTACCGTGTTGATATTTGATGAAGCCGCGTATATTGATGCTGGTGAAGATTTTTGGGGTGCGTGTATGGCATCGTTGTCTACGGGTGGTAAGGTTATACTTATTTCAACACCTAACGGTTATGATCCAATATATTATGGAGTATACGACCAAGCACTAAGAAAAATGAATGATTTTAAAATTACCGATTTAAGGTGGTTTAAAGATCCTCGTTATGCTGGTGACCTTAAATGGTTAAAGGTGGATGATATCATACATTACATGTTAAATAGAGAGCAATATGTTGATGAGGATATCACACTTAATGAAGGTTGGGATCGATACGAAGAATTACATGAATTAGGTTACAAACCCTATTCTCATTGGTTTGAGAATATGGCAAAGAAATTTAAGTACGATAAGAGAAAAATTGCACAGGAATTAGAATGTGATTTCTTAGGTTCGGGTGATGGTGTTATATCAAATACTATACAAGAGAAGATTAGGAAAACAATGATTACCGAACCAATTGAAAAATATATGCAAGGAACATTGTGGGTTTGGAAAGAACCTGTAATGGGACATCGTTATATTATGGGTGTTGACGTTTCTCGTGGTGATAGTGCTGATGCATCTTCAATATGTATTATTGATTTTGATGAGGGTGAACAAGTATTAGAATATGTTGGTATGATACCACCTGATGATTTAGCGTCTATTGTTTATAAATGGGGAACACTATATAATGCATTCGTAGCAACTGATATAACAGGTGGTATGGGTATTGCAACATCTCGTAAATTACAGGAGTTAGGTTACAAAGACCAATACGTTGATGGTGTTAACTCACAAAACAAGTGGGAATACAATAAAAAGGCACAAGAAAAGATACCTGGTATCAGTTTTAATAATAAGAGAACTCAAATTGTTGCAAGTTTTGAAGAAAACTTAAGACATGGTTTTAAAGTAAAATCATCTCGTCTATTAAATGAATTGAATACATTTGTTTATGTTAATGGTAGACCTGACCACATGAAAGGTGCGCATGACGATGCAATTATGGCAATGTCAATTGCAATGTATGTTGGAGATATTTGTTTTACACAGTTAAAACGTAACGACACCGCAAACAAAGCAATGTTAGATTCGTGGGTATTTAGTGAAAGGACTTATGATACTCAAAAGTCGTTTTACTCCTACGGTACTGCGTTTGATGCGATTGGTTCTATGAGTACTGACCCGTCACCATACCCGATAGGACAGAAAGATGCGAGTAAAGAACAGTACATGGAACATAATTGGTTATTTGGTAAATCAACATATAGATCAAGATAACTTTATTTACTAATATATTTTCCTTATATTATAAAGTATAATATTTATTAATATGGCAAACAAAAACTTAACAGTTTATCAAAGGTTAACAAAGGTGTTCGGATTTCAAAATGATGTCCCTAATCCACCGCAATATCGTTTCGACAAAGATACTCTGTTAAAAACAGACAGTAAGGAGGACTACGAAAGAGAGTTACTCCAAGCAAAACAATCAACATACGTTGCCGACAAGTGGGCCAAGATGGACCAATCACTATATAACCAATCGGTTTATTACGAACCAAATAGATTGGCAGCATATTATGATTACGAATCAATGGAGTTCACACCTGAGATATCTGCATCGTTAGATATCTATTCTGAAGAGTCAACAACCCTTTCAGAAAAAGGAGAAATTCTAACAATATACTCCGAATCAAAAAGAGTAAGTAACATCTTAGAAGACTTATTTAAAAACGTACTCGACATTAACACAAACTTACAGATGTGGTGTAGAGGAGTTGCCAAGTACGGTGACAACTTCGTATATCTAAAGATTGACCCATCAAAAGGAATCGTTGGATGTCAACAGTTACCTAACATTGAAATTGAAAGACATGAAGGTGCTGCGTCTCACGTACACAAAGCCGAGACACCTGTAAACATGAAAACACGTGAATTACGTTTTGCATGGAAAAATAAGGATATGGAATTCCAAGCATGGGAAGTTGCACATTTCAGATTATTAGGTGATGATAGAAAGTTACCATATGGTACATCAATGTTGGATAAGGTAAGACGTATATGGAAACAACTACTTCTTGCAGAAGATGCGATGTTAATCTATAGAACTTCAAGAGCACCCGAAAGAAGAGTGTTTAAAGTGTTCGTGGGTAACATGGACGATAAGGATATTGAAGCATATGTACAACGTGTTGCAAACAAATTCAAAAGAGATCAAGTAGTTGATCCTGCGAATGGACAAGTTGATATGAGATACAACCAAATGGCGGTAGATCAAGATTATTTTATACCTGTAAGGGATCCATCACAAACAAATCCAATTGAAACATTACCAGGAGCACAGAACTTAGGTGAGATTGCGGATATTGAGTACATTCAAAAGAAATTATTAGCGGCACTAAGAATACCAAAGGCGTTCTTAGGGTTTGAGGAAATTGTTGGTGATGGTAAAACATTAGCATTAATGGACATACGTTTTGCAAGGACGATTAATAGAATACAGAAGTCACTTGTTCAAGAGTTAAATAAAATTGCATTAGTACATTTATATCTTTTAGGTTTAGAAGATGAACTTACTAATTTTACATTATCATTAACTAATCCATCCGCACAATCTGATTTATTAAGGATTGAACAATGGAAAGAGAAGATTACGTTATACAAAGATGCTACTTCCGATCAATCTCAGATTGGTATCCAACCAGTGTCACACACATGGGGTAAGAAGAATATTCTTGGTATGAGTGATAATGACGTTGTACTTGATTTACAACAACAAAGACTTGAAAGAGCACTTGGTGCTGAATTAGGTATCACACAAAACATTATCAAGAGAACTGGTGTGTTTGATGAGGTAGATAAGAAGTACGGTATCCCTGAAAAGGATAGACAAGCAATGGACGATTCAATGACACCTGAGGATGGTGGTGGAGATGATATGGGTGGAGCTCCTCCTATGGGTGGTGCAGACGCACCTCCAATGGATGATGCACCATTAAGTGAAGACAAGAAAAAAAGTAAATCTACATTAACGAAAAGTAAGAAATCTAAAATATTGGGTATGTTAGGTGATGAAACAAAAGATTTTGATGATCTTTTTGATATCGATAAGGCTCAACGCAATATTTATGAAGTAGAGAATAAACTCAAAGACATATTAAAAGAATAATTATGGCAACATTTGGACATATAAAAAACAAAGTTCTAAACAAACTATCTAACTCTTATGGTAAGGGTGAATTTAAAACTAACCTGAAGGAACACTTCAAACCAATAATGGAGAATGACATTTTAAAAGAAATGTACTCCCTTTATGAGGAATTAGAAACAAAAACGTTTGACGATAAAGAAACTGCACAGTTATATGTGGAAGAACTATCTAAAGTTTTAAAAGAAAGACATTCTGAGGTAAGTACTGTACTTAACCAAATGAACGAATCATTAACTGATACTGACGTTGAATCAAATAAGTTGTATGAGTCTTTAGATAGACTTTCAACAGAAGATAAGTTAGGTAATATTTCTGAAAAGGTAATTGCTAAGAAATTCTTAGTTGAACATTTAACTACAAGTAAAGTTTCGGATACACTAAAAGTAGAAACAGGGGTAAATGAAAGTTTACTAAACTCTGTATTGACAAACAACTTCAACATTAGTTTTGATAAAACATTAAGTGAAGAAGATAAAACTAAATTAAAAGGTATACTCTCAATAACTAATGAGGACTTAAATACTAAATTTGGTGAATTAAAAGAATCAATAAACGGTACTTTAGATTCCTTAGTTGAATCGGACAATGGATTTACATCTAAGTCTGATGAGGTAAAAAAGGAAATAAACGAAATGACACAAACGAAATACAACTTATATCGTTTAGAAGAATTATTAGAGAACTTAAATTAGATTTCCTTGACGGTTGCTACCTTAGAGGTGTAAACCTTCACTTTTGAAATATCATAATCAATCGTGGAGGTTTTTTATTGCTCCTTATCTTTTATTTTTTGAATATACACCGCCTTTTGTTTCTGTAATCTTTTACTGACTGAAGGTTTTATGTGTTGTTTCTTATTCCTAAGTGAATTTAATTGTTTCACATTCTTTACTTTACGACGTAATTTCTTGATCGCTTGATCGATGTTGTTATTCTTTACTTTTATTATTAGCATAATTTGATATATACATAAATATAATGAAAAAATTTGTTATTACGAATTTAAATGTGTATATTTTAGTAACACCATAAATAAGAATAAACATGTTAAATGAAATTAGGAAGATTTATTCCTTTAGGTACTTACAAAGATGTTAAAATTGGATACGGAACTATAAATCACAAAGATTTAAAGACTATATATTTAAAATTAAATTCTTGGCTCGAACCTGATGAGGAATGTACGGATTACGACGCAGTGGTTAGGTCATCAAGAAATGACATAAAAAGATTAATAAGTGGATTGAATAGTGATTCATTCCGACCACAGTCTATTGTCGATTTAGACATTAGAACTAAAGGTATAAAAAAAGAAAAGAGATCGTTTATGAATTTAGAATGTACGTTATACGTTCTAAAGGACTTATCAATTAAAAGTGACGATCTTAAATTGTATATGAAATCACTTATGGTTGGTATAATCGATGAGTGTTTAAATAACGATTTATTGTATAATTTTCACAAAAATAAAAAATAACTTCGATACCGATGTATTTATAGTAATAAAACTATTCATACATGAAAGTATTAGGTCCAAAAGAAACAGGTACAGGAATCCTCATCGAATACGATGCGGGTTTTGTGTCTCCTGATGAAAATAAAACAGTAATAACAGAAATGAAGGGTGTTGACTTCTCAGAAGACATTATTCTTTATGCTGTTCTACAAAAATACGACACTCCAAATAAAAACGGTAGAATATATCCTGAGAAACTTCTCAAACGAGAAATGGATAAATATAAGACCGTTATCGAGAAAGGGAGTGCGTTAAACGAACTAAACCACCCATCATCTTCACTTATAGATTTAGATAGAGTATCACACACGATCACCGAGACTTGGTGGGACGGTAAGATACTTATGGGAAAAATTAAACTACTTCTTTCACCTGGATGGAAAAAATCAGGTATTGTAAGTACTAAGGGTGACCAAGCCGCAATGTTACTTATGAATGGAGTGACATTGGGAATATCTTCAAGAGGTGTTGGATCATTAAAATCAGAAAAAGGACAGAATATTGTACAGGAGGATTTCGAATTAGTGTGTTTTGACTTAGTGTCATCACCATCGACACCTGGTGCATATGTTTTTAACGATCCTTCAGATAGAGAAAAATATGCTGAGAGTATAGAGGAAAAACCAATAGTAGATGATAGAATGTCGAGGTTAATGGGTAAGATGGATACGTTTTTAAATAAATAATTCAATTTATTATTGATCAGAACACCATAAAAGTAATTTTTTCTTAAATAACAAGTATTTATTAATAAATAAAAAAACAACAAATGAGTAAAAAATCCATTTTAGAACAAGCATTGCTTCAAGTACAAGATCTTGAAGAGGCAGTTAAAGCGAACGCAAAAGGTATACTTGCTTCAACCATGAAGGAAGAACTAAACGAATTGCTAAAAGAATCAATGGAAGAAGAAGAGTCAGATGAAAGTCTGAGTCTTGATAAAGAAGACGAACAAGGTATACCTGAAGTAGCTGCAGAACAATTTGACAGTGAAGATGAGGAAAACGATGACGAAACTTCGATAAACGACGAGCCAACGGACGACGAAGATCCTGATTTAGAGGATGAAGTTGAAGATGACGCATTAGACACAGAGGATGATTTAGATTCTGAAGTGGATGATATGTTTGACGCAATTGATTCTGAAGATGAAGAAGAAGACGTTCTTGATATGACCGACGCATCTGACGAAGAAGTTCTTAAGGTATTCAAATCAATGAAACCTGAGGATGGAATAGTAGTTAAGAGAGACGGTGATAACGTTGAGCTTGAAGATGGTGACGACGAATACATTATCAAATTAGAAGATGAAGTATCTGACGAAGTTGCTGATGAAGATCTTGCTGAAGAAGAAGATTGTACCGAAGGGTGTGATGATTCTGAAATCAAAGAAGATGTTTCTGAAGAAGACGACGTTGTATATGAAATTGACTTAGATGAAAGTGATGACGAAGTTGCTGAAGAAGAAGTTTCTGAAGAAGTTTCTGAAGAAAGCCTTGATGAAGAAGAAGTTTCTGAAGAGGATGAATTAGAAGTTCCTGAGGAAGAAACTCAAGAAGGAGAAGTTGACGAAGCGGCAAGAACAAAATCTAACGTACACGGAGACAAAGGTGGTGCTAACAGAGCGGGTATTAAGTCTAAGACAAAATACAAAGCTGGTTCAGACATCAACGAAGAAGTTAAGACTTTGAGAAAACAAAACGGCGAATATAAAAAGGCGTTAGTTCTATTCAAAGACAAACTTAATGAGGTCGCTGTGTTTAATGCTAATTTAGCATACTCAACAAGATTGTTCACTGAACATTCAACTACTCGTAATGAGAAATTAAATATTTTGAAGAGATTCGATAGTGTTGGAACTTTAACAGAATCTAAATCAACCTATAAAACAATTAAGGGTGAGTTAGAGTCGTCTAAGAACGTAACAGAATCAGTGGTAAACAAGATCACTTCAAATAATCCGACAACGTCTTCATCTCAAGATGTACTTTCAGAGTCAAAAGCATATGAAAGTCCACAATTCTCGAGAATGAAAGAATTAATGTCAAAAATAAAATAATAAATTAAACTTAAAAACAAATTTTAAAATGGGAGCATTATTAGAATCAGGTATGGTTGGTAACATTGGGTTAAAACACCTAAGAGTTATCAAGGAAGATACCATTAAAAAATGGGATGACTTAGGATTTTTAGAAAGTCTTGAAGGTCACCAAAAAGATAACATCGCTCAGTTATATGAAAACCAAGCGTCTTATTTAATAAACGAAGCTGCTGTATCAGATGCATCAGGTTCATTCGAAACAGTTGTTTTTCCAATTATTCGTAGAGTATTCTCTAAGTTATTGGCTAACGATATCGTTTCTGTACAAGCTATGAACTTACCAATTGGTAAATTGTTCTACTT
>OBMK010002112.1_pt1 | contig 15572 bp, 26 predicted proteins | sample 1539081 | NCBI WGS metagenome assembly OBMK01 (sample SAMEA3355528, study PRJEB22509) | marine metagenome | biome: marine; feature: river plume; material: water | place: USA | collected 2010-08-07 | depth 0.5 m | reverse complement strand
CGCTTTCGAACCTTCCTGCGGGTTTCAAGGCACGCGGCCTACGGATCAGGGATGACGATGACCCACTACAACCGGGAGAATTTAGGGATGTAGACGCTCCGGGCGGCGCTATTCGCGACAGTTTAATGCCACTTCCTTTCAAAGGACCCGACCAGACCCTATTTAATTTGCTAGGTTTTGTTGTACAAGCCGGTCAACGGTTCGCGACTATTACAGATATGCGCGTGGGCGACGGTAACGAGAACGCGGCCGTCGGAACAACAATGGCTATGATGGAACAAGGCTCACGTGTCATGAGCGCTGTTCATAAAAGATTACATTATGCAATGCGTAAAGAGTTTAAAATCTTATCGCGTGTTATGTCGGAGAGTTTACCGCAGCAATATCCATATTCTGTAGCAGGTGCCGACGAAACAGTGATGAGCACAGACTTTGACGGTAGGGTTGATATAGTACCTGTAAGTAATCCTAACGTATTTAGTCAATCTCAACGTATTGTACTGGCTCAAACGAAGTTACAGTTGGCTACACAAGCGCCTGAGTTACATAATTTACCTGAAGTTTTCCGTGATATGTACGAAGCTTTAGGTGTTACAGATGTTGATAGAATAATGAAACAGGTTCCACCTAATCAGCCTTCTCCTGTAGACCCTGCGCAAGAAAACATTGATGTTTTGGATATGATACCTCTTCATGCTTTTGAAGGTCAGAACCACACGGCGCATATTACAGCGCATTTAGTTTTTGGTATGAGTCCTATGGTTTCAGGTAATCCTGCGCATTCGGCATCGTTACAAAAACATATTTTGGAACATGTACAAATCGAATCTAAGGAAAAAGCAGCGGTTGCGTATTTACAACAAGTACAACAAAAAGGTGGTCAAGCGGCCTCCGAGAGTGATATGTTGGAAGTGGAAAGTTTAGCGGCTCAGTTTGTGGCGGAAGGCTTACAGCAGGCACAAAATCTTAGTAGGCAGCTATCTGGTGCAGGCCAACCTGATCCCCTTGTTCAGCTTAAAGAGAAAGAGTTGCAAATACGAGAGCAGGATAATCAAGCCTCTCAACAGTTGGATCAAACTAAAGTACAACTTGACGCTCAGAAAGCTCAATCCCGTAATGAACAGTTTGATAGAAGACTTGAATCACAAGAAGCTACGTCTCAAGCTAGGATTGATTCGTCTATGCAAAGAGAAATATTAAAACAACAAGCAAAAGTAGCATCTACAAAAGGAGAAGGCTCATGACAGGTAAAGTAAAGTATATGGGTAAAGCCCCGTCACCAACCCCAAAAGCAGTAACATATGCGCAGATAGACGACCAAGGTAGAATACCTTATGGGAGTACAGCGGCCGTATCAATTCCTGCGGCGGTGGTAGATTACAAGGGCGATGCTTCAAAACCTGTTGTTAGGAAAACAGCACGAGGTATGGGCGCGGCTAAACGTGGTGGTAGTTACATAGGCTGTTAGTATGCGTGTAAAAAAAAGACCTACTAAAAAGACAAAAGCGATAAAGCGTTTTAGCCCCATAGCTAGGCCTCAACGCTTTCAAGGAGTGTTGTAATGAGTTTATTTAATAAAATGCTGTTTGATGCAACTAAGGGCGCTTCTGGTTTCGACTCAACTGTAAAAGTCCCCCCTCCTTCACCAACATCCACACAACCGGCCTCTGTTGAGCTATTAACAGAACCAGACTACACGTCCTTTCCTGTAGATGATTATAGTATTCCTACACAACCTGCAGCGGCACAACCTGCAGAGGGTATTATGACAGTAGATACAAATAATACTTTTACTCCAGAAGAATCAGCAGCTTTAGCCGCTTTTACTGGCGGAAGTAACTCCTATGCTCCACCTTCCGAGGCTTATCCATCCCCTACACCCGCACCCGATACGGGTGCCAATCAAGATGTTGAACGTAACCCAGATAATATAGGTTCCCCTCCTGACACCGTACCTGTTCCAACGGGTCCTGACGTTCCTTACGAAGACGTGAATCCTTACCCTAGTCCCATTGATGTGGGAATACCCACAGGTGTTCCCGTAGGCATGTCCGACCCGAATACTCCACAAGGTGGTTTTTTAAATAATGGTCCTTTTGTAAACCCTTATGTAGTTGCAACCGACTATGGGCTTAAAGGACTACAACCCGACAGAACAGGTCAAAATCCTTTTGCTAGGCCCGGACCTAATACAGTAAGTATGCAAGCTAACGAAACAATAGTTGGTCCTAAAGATGATCTATCACAAAGGTATTTTGCGCCGCAGGGTGCCAAATATGCGGAAGGTGGAGAGGTTAAGGATCCCGGTTATTTTAATAAAACTGCTGATGAAAATTACGATATCAAAGACTATTTATTAGACACTATTCCCAAAGGAATAAGTAAAGTGTTACTATTAAACCCGTATGAAGGGTTAGATAGACAGGTTGGAGAAGAGTTGGCGGGATACGTGGATACTCGTATGGAAAACTATAGAGCTCGAGAGTTACAAGAAAGATTAGACCGACTTTACGAAGGAATGACCCCAGAAGAGATAGAGGCTTACAAGATAGCCTTTATAAAAAATGTAGGTAGTTCAGCACCGTAATGTTAAAGGCTTTAATATCACCTATATCTAGTCTATTAGATAAATTTATCCCTGATGCAGATGAACGCGCTAAGTTAGCTCATGAAATAGCTACTATGGCTGAAAGACAGGCTCATGAAGCTAATATGGGTCAGTTAGAAATAAACAAGATTGAAGCCCAACACCGTTCTATTTTTGTAGCAGGTTGGCGGCCTTTTTTAGGTTGGGGTTTATCCTTTGCAATGGTTTGGCATTTTGTTTTAGCGCCTATGCTTATATTTGTTTTTGCGTACACAGGTGTTGAAACACCTGAACTACCTGAGTTTGACATGGGGAGTCTTATGACGGTTCTTATGGGTATGCTAGGTCTAGGTGGTCTTCGCACTTTTGAAAAAACAAAAGGTCTTACAAAATGACATTTAAACTATCTCGGAGAAGTCTGAGAAAGCTTAAGGGTGTAGACCCTAAGCTTGTCTATCTTGTAAAGGTAGCCATTACAAAAACAAACGTAGACTTTGGTGTTGTGTGCGGATTGCGCACGATGAAAGAGCAGATCGAACTTGTTGAACAGGGCGCTAGTAAAACGTATAAATCAAAACATTTAGAAGGATTAGCTGTAGACTTAATGGCGTACTGCGGTTCTCGGCCGAGTTGGGAAATAAGTTTATATGACGACATAGCAGAAGCTATGGCAGAATCTGCAAGGGAATTAAATGTTAAGGTAAGATGGGGAGCGGCTTGGACCGTTCCAAATATAGCAGAGTGGAATGGTACTATGGAGGAGGCAATGAATAGTTATATTGACCTCAGACGAATGCAAAACCGAAGACCGTTTATTGATGCGCCTCACTTTGAAATAATCCCATAATCCTGTATTTTTTCCTAGCGCATCGTATATATATTTGCTAAGGGGGTTTATATAACATAATTCTATAACGTGTGAGGTGTTGATGGATGAAATATTAATTGCGGAAGCGACTTTCAGAATCTTGAGAGAAAGACGCCAAGCGATCATAGATTTAATGCAGTTTGGAAATGTAAAATCTATGGAGCAATATCGTGAGCTTATGGGCAACATTGAAGCCCTAAATCACGTGGAACAGGAACTCAAGGGCCTGCTAGAGAAACAGGAGCGATCTCATGACTAAATCTAAAATCGATTTGTCTGCACTACCTAAAACTATAAAAAGCAGTTTAAAGGCGGGTGCATCAGAACCAATAAAAACATCGGATAAACCTAATCTTGCGGATGCTTACACAGATAAGCCTCGGTTAAATCCTGATATGATTGGTAAATCTCTTCTTGACAGAATGCCTGAGCCTACGGGTTGGCGTATATTAGTTCTACCTTACCAAGGCAGGGCTAAAACGGCGGGCGGTATATTTTTACCGCATGAAACACAGGAAAAAAGTCAAATATCCACACAAGTGGGTTACGTACTAAAAACAGGGCCGCTTGCCTATGGAGACAAAACTAAGTTTCCATCGGGACCGTGGTGCGTGGAAAAACAATGGGTATTATTTGCTCGTTACGCAGGTTCTCGTTTCCAGATAGACGGCGGAGAAGTCCGTATTCTAAATGATGACGAGATACTTTCAACAATTTTAGATCCAGAAGATATTCATCAATTAACATAAAGGAAAAGACTTATGGAAAACCAAGAAGAAGCCGTCGATATAGAAATCGAGGTCGAGGAAACAGGACCCGAGCCCTCGGATTCGTTTGTCGAAACCACCCCTGATTCGAAAGACGACCAATTTAAGAAAGCGGAGAGTTCAACACAAAAACGTATTGACCGTCTTACTAAAAAAATGCGCGAAGCAGAACGTCGTGAAAAAGAAGCGATTCGTTATGCGCAGGGCGTTCAAAACGAATCAGCAGGACTAAGGCAACGTATGCAGAATTTAGACAGCAATTATGTGTCTGAATTTAGTAATCGCGTCAATAGTCAAATGCAACAAGCGGAAGCCGCTTTAGCTAGAGCTATAGATCTAGGGGACGCCTCTGCAACTGTTGAGGCCCAAAGAAATTTAACAAGCTTGGCTATTCAGGCCGACAGAGCAAACCAAGCTAGGGCTCAATCAGAACGGGCACAGCAACAACAAGCGGCGGCACAGCAGCAGGCAGCGGCGGCACAACAGCACGCTTCTCGTCAGCCTATGCCCGCCCAACAACCAAAAAGACCAGATCCAAAAGCCGAAAAATGGGCTTTACGAAACAGTTGGTTCGGCTCGGATGAAGCTATGACATATGCTGCTTTTGGTATACATAAAAAGTTAGTCGAGGAAGAAGGGTTTGACCCGACGAGCGATGACTACTATAGTGAACTAGATAACCGTATTGCTTCAAAGTTTAATACGGGTAAACAGGCTACTAACAGACGACCCGTTCAGACGGTTGTTGGAGCCTCTAGAAATAATTCTGGACGCAGTGGGAAAAAGGTTAGACTCACTCCTAGCCAAGTCGCGATAGCGAAGAAATTGGGTGTGCCGCTTGAAGAATATGCGAAATACGTGAAGGAGTAGATCGATGACAGAACAAACAAAACAAACAGGTTCAACAATCAATAGGGCCCCTCGCGCCAACCAAACTAGGGAAAAACAGGCAATTCGTAAGCCTTGGGCTCCCCCGTCAATGTTAGATGCACCACCTGCCCCTGAAGGATTTAAGCATCGTTGGATACGTGCCGAAACGCGCGGTTTTGATGATACTAAAAACATCAGTGCGAAAATGAGAGAAGGTTGGGAATTAGTTCGTAAGGACGAATACCCTGACTTTGAATCTCCAGTAGTCGAAACAGGTAAATATCAAGGTGTCTTCGGAGTAGGCGGACTGCTTCTTGCCAGAATACCGTTAGAAACAGTAGCCGAGAGGACTGATTACTTTAGAAAAAGAAGTCAGGACCAAATGGAAGCTGTGGATCACGATATGATGCGTGAGAATGCACATTCATCAATGAGGATCAGTAATGCTGATCGTCAATCTCGTGTAACCTTTGGTGGCCCTAGAAAATAAAAAGGACCACCCTCTTTAGGAGAAAATCTTATGGCAAACCAAAACACTGCCTATGGTCTACGTCCTATCGGGCTTAATGGCTCTGCGGCTAACTCTACTGGGGTAACTCAGTATGAAATCGCATCCAATAATACTAATGCTATATTTCAATATGGTCTTTGCGTGCCTTTGGCCGCAGGCGTTATTGATCGTGCAGGTGCTACTAATGGTGGTACTACACAAGCGTTAGGTGTCCTGATGGGTGTAGAATACGTTGACTCAGTTTCAAAGAAACCAGTCTTCATTAACTACTGGCCCGGTTCGGGTTCTGTTAGCGTTGATACAAACCACCCTGTAAAGGCGTTTGTTGCTGACAATCCAAATCAGCTATTTAAAGTTGCGTCTGACGCTTCTTTAACCGATAGAGCAACAGCTCAAGCCGCAGTCTTCGCGAATGCGTCTTTAGGTACGTCTGCTCGTACAGGGTCTACCGACAATGGTAACTCTAATTCCGCCTTGGGCGTTTCAACAATCAACACTACAGCGTCGCTACCGCTTCGTATCGTAGGTGTTATGGATGATGCAGCAAACAGCGATTTCGCTTCTGCCGGTATTCCTTTGATTGTTCGTATCAATGCTCATTTCAATGCACCAACTAGCCGTTTTGATTCGCAGACTACCGCGACATCAACTGGTATATAAGGAGGTTAACTAATGGCTATTTCAAGAAGTCAACTAGCTAAAGAGCTAGAACCCGGCCTTAATGCTTTATTTGGGCTAGAATACAATCGTTACGAGAACGAGCATGGCGAAATCTTTGAAGAGGAAAGTTCCGACAGAGCCTTCGAAGAAGAAGTAATGCTTGGTGGATTCTCAACAGCACCTGTTAAAGGCGAAGGCACTGCCATCAGCTTTGACGATGCTCAAGAGACATACACAGCTCGTTACACCCACGAAACTATTGCGCTTGCATTCTCAATTACTGAGGAAGCTATTGAAGACAATCTTTATGATCGTCTTGCATCGCGCTACACCAAGGCATTGGCTCGTTCAATGGCTCAAACCAAGCAAATAAAAGCTGCTGCTATACTGAACAATGCGTTCACAGCAGGCGCTTCTGCTATTGGTGACGGTGCAGCACTTTGTTCAAACGCGCACCCTAGTTTATCTGGAAATCAAACTAACCTTCTCGCAACAGCGGCTGACCTTAATGAAACTTCATTAGAGCAGATGCTAATCGAGATCGCAGGTATGACAGACGAACGTGGTCTTAAGATTGCTGTACGCGGCATGAAGCTTGTAATTCCAAAAGAGCTTCAGTTTATTGCAGAAAGAGTAATTAACTCTAACCTACGTTCAGGTACTGCTGATAACGATCTTAACGCAATGAAAAACATGGGTATGTTACCTGATGGAGCAGTGGTAAACCACTTCCTCACAGATAGCGACGCATATTTCATCAAAACAGATGCACCAAACGGCTTCAAATTCTTCAACCGTTCGCCAATTAAAACGGCAATGGAAGGTGATTTTGACACTGGTAACATGCGTTTCAAAGCGCGTGAGCGTTATAGTTTTGGCGTTTCAGACTGGCGTAGCGTATTCGGTACACCCGGAGCGTAAGCTTAGTTTCATAACTAAAAATCGGAAAGGGGTGACGAAAGTTACCCCTTTCTTTTTTGTATCTTATACTGTATTATAAAATAACCCTGACAGTTACATTGTGTAGCTGACATTAGCCACGACAGGAGATACACATGGCTCGTTCAACTTTTTCAGGTCCCGTCAAATCAGACGCGGCCTTCATATACCCCGTAGTAACTACCGCAAACCTACCTGCCTTTGGTTCTGTACCCGCAGGTACTGTTTACGTTATCAGCGATAACGGCGCAGGTAATAACGAATATTGTTTAGTGATTAACACAGGTGCCGCTTGGGTAACTGCCGTTGGTGCAGCACTCTCTTAAAGGAGTGACCTATGGCAGGTTCTGATGTAAGATCAAAACGCTTGACAAGCACCGGTTCTGCCGGTGTTGGTCCTGCTCGTATTCGACAAGTTCAAGTAAAAACAACCACAGGGACGCCGCGTATTACCTTTACGGATGGCAATGGCGGAGCAATTGTCCTTGATATGGATTTAGATGCCTCTGACACACATTCTGTAAACATACCCGACGAAGGTATTCGCGTAGGCGATATATACGTTTCAGTGTTTACAGCTTGTACTTCGGTTACTGTGTTTTGGGCGTAGTAAGGATTTAAAATGGCCTCAGACGTCAAAGCTACATACCTAACAGCTTCAGGTGCTGTATTTGGTGGAAGAACTCGCGTGAAAGCAATTCACTATACCTGCGGAACTAGCCCTACCTTAGTTTTAAAAAACGGGTCAGATGCAAATGGAACTACTTTTTTAACGTTGGCTTTTGCTAACAACACCGACGATAACGTCTATGTACCTGATGAAGGTATGGTTTTTCCTGAGGGTTGCTTCGCCGTTTTAACCAATGTTTCTAATGTTACTGTGTTTTACAATTAGGGGAGTAAGGTGGCTTCTACTAAAAACGTTACTCGTACTCCATCTGGTAAAATAAAATACAGAGGTGAAGTTTTTTCAGGCTACAACAAACCTAAACGAACTCCCGGTAAAAATAAAAAAAGCGCGGTTTTAGCTAAAAAAGGGGATCAGATCAAACTTGTTCGGTTTGGTGATCCTAATATGAAAATAAAAAAAGCACAGCCTGCTCGACGAAAAAGTTTTAGAGCTAGGCACAAATGCGAAACGTCTAAAGATAAATTCAGTGCCCGATACTGGTCGTGTAAGGCTTGGTGAAGTATGGGCCGTGACCGTATATATCGTAAAATATACGTAGAGGCACATGGTCCTGTGCCTAAAGGGTATCATATACACCACATAGATGGCGACCGAAACAATAATGATATTGAAAACTTGATAGCTGTCACCCCTGAAGAACATCATCGTCTTCACCTAGAAATGGGTTTTCCTTGGAAGGGGGATAGAAAAGGTTGGCTTATAGGTGCCTCGGAAGCGGGATCTAAAGGCGGTAAGGCTAAGTGGTTAAAATTACAAGCAAAAAAGTCAGCGGAAGATCTGTCGGAAATAATGCGTAAGATGTCTGGTAAATCCCCTCGTTTTAAAGGTAAGTTTCATACTAAAGAAAGCATAGTACTAAAGAAAGCATAGCTAAAATGAAAGAAACCTTTGCAAAAAAACCTTTTTGGGTTTGCAGGTGCGGTAAAAAAATAAAACTTAATGAAGGTAATATATTACAACACAAAAGAGCTTGCTCAGAATGGATTTTGACATGAGAAATGAAGATATACTAGCAAGGCTTGAAAAGCATGAAGCTGAGTGTAATTTACGTTATAAACGCATTGAGGAAAGACAAAACGAGTTTTTGACTTCTTTAAAATCTGTGGGTAACAAACTTTGGGGTGTTATAATTATAATAATAGGAATGCCTTTTTTCCAAGCTTTTATAGGTTAAAATATGGCGTATTCAAAAAAATCTAAAAAATCCTCGCCAAAAAGTAAGGGTAGTAAGATATGTCCAAAAGGTAAAGCTTGGGCAGAAAGAACTTTTGATACTTATCCGTCAGCGTATGCTAATTTAGCGGCATCTAAGTATTGTAAAGACCCTAATTACGCAAAGGCTAGTAAAAAAAAGAGTAAGTAAATGGGTAAATTAAAGGAGTGGTTAAATGAAGACTGGGTCAGAGTTGATAGCAGCGGTAACATCGCGGGTAAATGCGGTACTTCAAAAAATAAAAAAAATCCTGATAGGTGCCTTCCAAGAGCTAAAGCGAATAGTCTTAGCAAGTCTCAAAGGGCTACAACAGCTCGTAAAAAAAAGCGTGAAGGCGCTAAAGGAAAGCAAGTTGTTTCAAACACTAAGGCGGCCAAAGTAAAACGCATGTCTAAGGGTGGTGTTGTTGCAAAAGGTTGCGGCAAAATTCTATCAAATCGTCGTAAACTCACAAAAGGGTCGGTTTCTAGGTTATGAATTTAGATTTCTACAGTGATCCTATTGAAAAGGAAATCGTAACCGAAGTCATGAGGTGGTCGGAAGAAGTTTTATCTATACCTTCCCCGCTTTTTAATAACCTACCGCCGTGCCCTTACGCAAAAAAATCTTTATTAGAGCAGAAAACAGCGCTACTTTTTAAAAAGGAAGACAACTATCAACAGTTGTATTCCTGTATTTCCCAGTTTGACGATAATTTTGAACTAGCTATCATCATTGATTTAGCGAACGATAAAACCGCAGAAGAGTTTCATGAATATTTTCATGATTTAAACGAAGCTATATCCAACGGTATGTTTATTGATAAGGATATATGGGTTATGGGTTTTCACCCGGATGACGAGCCTAGTGAGTTTGTGGAAGATGTAACTTTTGATTATGAAAATGACACAACTTATTGTATGATATTTGTACAAAGGTTATCCGTTTTACAGAAAGCCGCAGATAAGTTGAATAAAAAAGGTTATTATGCTAGTTATAGTGACGAGTATGATGCTGAAGACATATATGAAATTAGAAATCAGCTATATAGGAGACTAAAAAATGGCGATGAAACCTAGAAAAATAAAGAAAAAGCCTACTAAGAAAATTCCGGGCGGCCCCACTCGTCCCGCAGGGTTTGCGGCAGGGGTGGCTCTTAGAAAAAAACTAAAAGCAAAAGCAGGTGCAAAGCCTACAGCCGGCAGACAACTAAAAGCAACAAAGAAGCCTGTTAAGAAAATGCGTAAAGGTGGTCTTGTTGAGAAACGCAAAGAGAAGAAAAAAAGAGTAAAGGTTGATTTAAAACATGAAAGAGTACCGGTTGATATAAAACATAAAAGAGTAAAGGTTGATTTAAAACATGAAAGAGTACCGGTTGATATAAAACATGAAAGAGTAAAGGTTGATTTAAAACTCCCAAAACGTCAAGCGGTTACACCCAAACTTACAGAAAAAGGTAAAGGCGGAGCTGTTAAGAAAATGCGAGGCGGAGGCATGGTTAAGAAAATGCGAGGCGGAGGCATGGTTAAGAAAATGCGTAAAGGCGGAGCCGTTAGAAAGAAGAAGTAAATGTCCTTATCGGGTAGTAAAGACTTTGAATTAGACGTAGCCGATTACGTTGAAGAAGCTTTTGAGCGTTGTGGCTTGGAGGTACGTACCGGCTATGACCTTAAAACAGCGAAACGGTCACTTAATTTATTGTTAGCGGATTGGGCCAACAGAGGCTTAAATCAGTGGACAATAAAACAGCGGTCACAAGCGCTTGTTCAAGGTACGGGTAATTACAATCTGGATAAGGATATTATTGATATTCTATCGGTTGTTGTTCGAAGAGACGGTACGGACTATTCTTTGGAAAGATTAAGCCGTGACGAGTATTTAACAATACCCACAAAGACTACACAAAGTCGTCCTAATCAATTCTTTTTGGATAGACAATTAACACCTAGCCTAAAGTTATGGCCTGTACCTGAAAATAGTACAGACGTTGTATATTACGACGCATTAACTCGTATGGATGATGCCGATGTTTATACTAATACGATGGACTTACCGTTTAGGTTTTACCCCTGTTTAGCGGCGGGTCTAGCGTATTATATTGCTTTAAAGAGAGCGCCTCAGCGCATACAGGTTCTTAAGTCAATCTACGAGGAAGAGTTTCAAAGAGCTGCGGAAGAAGACCGAGATCGTGCTTCCTTTAACGTAGCCCCTAGCTTTTCGACATACAGGATAGGCTGATGGCTAAGTTTGCGTCTGGTAAAAAAGCATATGCTATTTCAGACCGCTCAGGTTTTCGTTATCGTTATAAGGATATGCGGAAAGAATGGAACGGGTTACTGGTGGGACCAGACGAGTTCGAAGCTAAACAGCCTCAACTAGGCCCCTTTCGTAAGGTAAACGACCCTCAAGCTTTGAAAGAGGCTCGACCACAACCTAATAATCCGACCAGTGCTTTTTTGGTGGTAACAACAAACGGTATAGTGTATTTAGGTAACGGTAATTGGAGCACGGCAGGCGTAGCCGAAATGCCTTCTGAGCTTGATATAACCAATGCTTTAGACGGAGGTGTTGGTACAGTAACGGTGGTAACAACATGAGTTTTACATATGCACAGCTAAAAACCGCAGTACAGGATTATGCAGAAAACGATGAAACGTCTTTTGTAAACAACTTACCTGTATTTATAAGACAAGCTGAAGAACGTATACTTAAAAACGTACAATTAAGTTTGTTTCGTAAAAATGTCAGCGGTAACATGAGCATAAATAACCAGTACCTTGCCTGTCCTTCTGATTTTTTAGCACCTTTTTCCCTATCGTTCACGGATGCTGATTCTAATAAAACATTTTTGGATTTTAAAGACACTGATTTTGTGCAGTCTTTTAATCCTAATTCGTCGACAACAGGTAATCCTAGATACTACGCCTCTTTTGATGTTGATAATTTTATAATAGGACCAACGCCAGACGCTTCACGTGTCGTTGAGCTTCATTATTTTTACAGACCGGCAAGTTTAACAGCGGGTGCTGAAGGCGCGACCACGTGGCTAAGTGAAAACGCGCAAGTAGCGCTTCTGTATGGAACACTTGTTGAAGCTTATATATACATGAAGGGTGAACCCGATATGATGGCGCAGTACGAAAAACGGTTTGCTGAGTCGGTAAACAGTATGAAAATGTTAGGCGAATATAAAGAAGTTACAGATCAATACCGTCAAGGGTTGGTAATAAGGGAGAAATCATGACATTTCCTGCCCTTAAATTAGATTTAAACCCCAATTACGCTGTTGACGTACACACTACAACGAATCGGGGTTTTACACCAGAGGAAGTTGCGGAGCGCTGCGCGGATAAAATTATCTCAATCAGCGACAATGCCGACCCTGCTATAAAGGCTCAAGCACGTGCCTTTCGTACTCATATTGTAAAAGTTTTAGAATTTTATATGCACGAGGCGATAAAAAGTGATAGAACCACTGTGTATAACGCGATAAAAGATGCCGGACATCTCGACCTTGCAAACTTAATTAGGAGACTATAACCATGGCTTTTTCAGGCAATTTCATGTGTACGTCGTTCAAGAAAGAGCTCTTGTACGGTGTCCACGATTTCGATCTCTCTTCGGGAGATACTTTTAAAATAGCGCTTTACACCAATTCAGCTACATTTACCGCAGCTACTACAGCCTATACAACAGGTAATGAAGTAAGTGGTACAGGATACACTGCGGGAGGCGGTGCGCTTACAAACGTAGATCCAACAACTTCAGGCACAACAGCCTTGACAGATTTTGCGGATGAAACATTTTCTAACGCGACTATTACTGCTCGAGGGGCTCTAATATACAATACGACACCCAACACAACTAGCTTGTCGGTTACAAACCCAACGGTTGTTGTTTTAGATTTTGGTTCGGATAAATCATCTTCGTCAGGTGACTTTACTATTGTATTTCCAACAGCCGACGCAACTAATGCCATTATTCGGATAGCGTAATGTCAAGTGTTACCGTTGCTTTCTCGGGGTGGAACTCTTCCACTCAGGGTTGGGGCAGTGGTGGTTGGGGTGAAGATATTGCTTTACCCAATGCGGCGGGATCGGTTGGTACGGTTACAGTAGATGCGGAAGCTAATGCTCCCGTAACAGGTCTTTCCGCTACAGGTAGTGTGGGATCCGTATTAGTTACAGCGGTAACTAGCGTATTCGTTACAGGGGTGTCTGCTGCAGGTGCGGTAGGGTCCACTACCGTTACGTTAGGTGCAAATGTCTCTGTTACAGGGGTTTCTGCTACAGGTAATGTAGGTTCTACCACGGTTGTTATAAATACAGAGGCACCTGTCACAGGGGTGTCTGCTGTAGGTAATGTAGGAACCGTGTCTGTCAGCGGTGATGCTAATGTAGGGGTTACAGGTTTATCTGCTACAGGTTTAGTGGGAGATGTAACAACTGCGATAGGTTCTACGGTAAGCGTAACAGGTTTATCTGCTACAGGTGCTGTAGGAACAACTACCGTAGAGGTGTCTCAAACAGTAGATGTAGTCGGCCTTTCTGCTACAGGTAATGTAGGAACAGTAGGTGTATCCGCTGCCGCTAATACAGGGGTTACAGGGCTATCGGCTACTACATCCGTAGGTTCTATAACTGTAAAAGTAGGTCAGACTGTATTTGTTACAGGCTTATCGGCCACAGGTTCCGTTGGTTCTGCTACGGCAACCGGAGGAGCCTCTATCTATGTCTTAGGTGTATCGGCAACAGGAATTGCAGGTAATGCTTTAGTTTATGGAAACATAATACCGAATCAAGACCCTAACTACAATGGTATTGAACCTAATCAAAATCCGAGCTATAGTGAGGAGCAACCAAATCAGAACGCACAGTGGACACAAATTGCAGCATAAGGATAATTAAATGCCAAGTACATATACAGTAAATCTAGGTATTCAGAAACCTGCTACGGGGGAACAGTCGGGAACATGGGGTAATACCACAAACGCTAACTTTGATATTTTAGACCAAGGTATTAACGGTGCTATACGTTTAACCCTCACAAGTGCGGGTTCGTCTGGTTCTCCTAACGCTTTAGCTATAAACGAAGGATCTGTTTCCGATGGTCATAATAAATGGATAGAGTTCTACAGTTCAAGTGATTTAGGTGGCAACGTTTTCGTACAGTTGACCCCAAATGATGCCGAAAAAATTGTTTTTGTCCGTAACAGCTTGGCAGGAAGCCGATCTGTTTTACTTTTCCAAGGTACTTACAACGCGGGTAGAGACTTAGAAATACCTGCGGGTGTGGATATGGTTGTTAAGTTTAGCGGAGGCGGGGCTAATGCGGCGACAGTAACAGACGTTTACACGAAACTACGTGCCACCGAAATAACAACGCCTTCTCTTACAGCTACAACTGCTGATATAAACGGAGGTACTATAGACAACTCCGTTATAGGTGGATCTACTGCCGCTGCTGTAACAGGCACGGCTATAGTTGCTAATACCAGTCTTAATATTGCGGGCGACGGCGCTACCGTTACAGGAATTAAAGACGAAGATAACATGGCATCGAATAGTGCCACTAAACTAGCCACACAGCAGTCCATCAAAGCATATGTAGATTCTCAAGTAGGGACTGTTGATACCTTATCTGAGGTTTTAGCTAATGGTAATACTACAGGCGGTACAGACATAGCAGTATCCGCAAATGATGACATTACTTTTACAGACAGTAGTAGAGCTAAGTTTGGTGCTTCGAGTGATTTAGTTATATTCCACGATGGTTCTAACTCTTATGTACAAGACAATGGTACAGGTGATTTAATATTAAGAGGAAGTAGCAATATATCATTACAAGCGGCGGGAGGAACTGTGGGTGCTAACTTTGCCGCCGCCGCCGCAGTAACTCTAAATCATGCGGGTAATCAAAAACTAGCTACAACATCTACAGGTATAGATGTAACAGGTAATGTTGTAGGTGATGGATTAACCATAGCAGGTGACGCTACCTTTACAGGTGGTGGTACAGGCTCAATCGTTATTAATGACGAAGATAGTTCACTATGCCCTACTATGACATTTACACGTAATGGTGGTGGTACAACTACTAATGACTTTATTAAGTTTGAAAATAGTGGTGGTGAGGTGGCAACTATAGATGCTACAGGCGGTGCATTTCTAAGTGCATTAAATGTATCAGGTACAGTAGAATTTGATGGCTTGTCGGGCACTGGCGCAGTAACAGTTACCGATATACTGGACGAAGACAACATGGCGAGTAACAGTGCGACCAAGTTAGCCACACAACAATCTATTAAGTCCTATGTAGATACACAGGTCGCGACTATACCTACAGGTGATATTACATCGGTTATTGCGGGAACAGGGCTTACGGGCGGCGGCACATCGGGTGCTGTTACATTAAACGTGTCAACACTCAACCAAAATACCACAGGTAATGCGGCAACAGCAACTGCACTGCAAACGGCTAGAACAAT
>OBMK010002110.1_pt1 | contig 15581 bp, 26 predicted proteins | sample 1539081 | NCBI WGS metagenome assembly OBMK01 (sample SAMEA3355528, study PRJEB22509) | marine metagenome | biome: marine; feature: river plume; material: water | place: USA | collected 2010-08-07 | depth 0.5 m | reverse complement strand
TGCAATTAAAGGGGATGTTGAATCAAAATCATTTCTTTCTGTAGTTAATGCTAAAGATACTCCAGAATTTTCAGCAAAAACTCCACTAAACATTTTAGCTGTTCCTGATGTTGCTGGTAAAGTTAACCCTGATCCATCTCCTACAAATGAACCTGAGAATGTTGATCCTGAGATTGCTGTAGCATCTGTGAAGTCTACTACTGAACCTGAAGCTATTAATGAACCTGAAATTGTAGCTCCGTTTCCTGTGAAAGATGTTGCAGATACATCACCCTTAAAGTAATTATTAGTTATATTATCATTTCCTATCGTTACAGTATTACTTCCTTTACCTACTGCTTGATATCCTATCACAATCTGATTAGATTGATTTACACTTAATGGTCTTGACTCAGTACCTAAAAAAACATTATTCGCTCCAGTCGTGTTAATTTCCCCAGCCTGAGTACCTAAAGCTACATTGTTAGATCCAGTCGTGGTAGCAGTTAATGCTTCGTATCCAATTGCTACGTTGTTATTTGCGATTGTACTAACACGTAATGAACGGTATCCACTTGCTACGTTATTATTTCCTGAAGTGTTAGAAAGTAATGATTGATAACCAGTAGCTGTGTTATTTATTCCTCCTACATTGCTCCATAAAGAAAAAGTTCCAACCGATGTATTTTGACCTCCAGTTGTGTTTGCCTCTAATGATTGATAACCAATAGCTGTGTTACTAGTTCCGGTTGTGTTTGCCTCTAATGCTTGTACACCAATACCTACGCTTCTATTACCAGTCCCATCATCATTTGTACCAGCATTTTGTCCAATAAATACAGAGTCGCCTCCGTCATTTAATGATATTTTCGATGCAGTTATAAAGTTTGTTACATTTAATGAATCTGAGATTATTAAAGAACCTGTGATTTCTGCGTTACCATTTAAAGTACCATCCCATTCACCTGTTACACCTGTAATTGCTGAACCGTCTCCAGAAAAGGCAGTTGCAGTTAAGGTACCATCGAAGGTTTGTGATCCTGAATTAAATAGTAGGCTATCTGTTAAGTCAATTAATGGGTTTCTGATATCTGCTGCTGAGATATCTCCTACAGTATTATCAGCTACATTGGTATTAATTGTAGATTGTAATTGGGTTTTGTTTTGTTGTGACATTGGTTATGTGTATAATTTATGAGTTAAATGCGATATTTGAAAATGCTGAAGAAAATGAAGGTCTATAAGGTGCAGCAGGGGTACCTCTTGAAGGTTTGTTTGAAATTACGGATGCTGAACCTACATTAGATGTTGGGGTTACATAATTACTTCTGCTTACCCTTTGTTTAGGAGCAAATTTTTCTTTAAAAGACATGCCACCTAAATTTGGGGAAAATATACTTTTCTTAGCCATTATTAATTTGTTTTGTTATACATATAATGACTCCTGGCACAATATTAATCTAACTTAGGATTTTTTAATTCATCTTCCGTAAAGAATTGTTTTAGGTTAGGTCTGAAGTAATTGATTGATTTCATCACTTTCATATCTCTAGTTCTATAAACTATAAAATTATCACCCACCATCTCATAATGGCATTTTTCACCTTGTTGTTCACTTCTTACAATAACAGATTCTTCAGCTTCTTCTCTAGTAGAACATACTTTAGATAAATTAGAAGCTTGAACTTCAGCATAACCATCTAACATTTTGTCTTTCAAACCAAACACCATAGCCCCATTTCCTAGACCTACATAAGTGATATCCAACAAAGCATCAAATATTTCAATTATGTCTTTATTTTTAACTGCTTCCTTTAACTCATCTAGTTCTTCTTGAACAAAGTCAATTACAAATTGGGCGTCATCTGGGTTGATTGTTGGAGTTGTTCTATTCTGCCAATCCTTCCCCATAACTTCATTAAATTCTTCTACTTCTGAAATGAATGGGATATTTTTATTATTTTCCATAACTATTTATTTTTATTTTTTATTTAAATTATTTTCGAATAGGTGAAGGTAAATTCTTTCCTTCACCACATCTTTCCAAACTGATATTCTATTTTGGGATAAACTATCTTTTTTCTTAGGATCTATTAAAATATCTAAATTTGATGATAATTCAACTTCTAGTAGTTTTAGTATTTCTCCTTTTGATTTTTTATCCACTATATTACTTGTTTTTTAGATAGATACTTTTCAATTGCCTCTAGTCTATCATCGGCATCTATTAACATTGAAAGTGCTTCTTCAGCATTTTTATAAAAATCATATGTGGAGTGATCTCCAATCCCTACAGGGTGATTTTGAAGAAGTTCTAATGTTAGTAATGCTTTTGCTTTATCTGCTTCTGCAGAGGTTTTAAGCATATTTGTTAATTTTGTCATATTATTTAAATATTATGTCCTCCGTTATTAATCTTCAGACTGTCAAAGAATTCTTTACGAGCATTGTTAGTATCATCTCTAAAGGCACCTGATGCTTTGGTAGTAACCATTGCAGCACCTTGATGTTTAACACCTCTACAACTTACACAATTGTGAGTACCAACTATAGTAACAATTACACCTAAATTACCTTCAGTAATCTTATCTACAGCATTGTGGATTGCTGATGTTAATTGTTCTTGAATAGCACCTCTACGGCCAAATAACTCTACAATTCTATTAAGTTTTGATAAACCAATTACTTGACCACTTTCTCCAGCAATATATCCAATATGAACTACTCCCCCAATTGTTTGGTGGTGATGTGAACACATTGATGTTAATGGAATGTTTCTCTCAATTACAATTCCATCGTATCCGTCTGAAGGGAATGATGTAATGGGAGACATTGCTGTATATCTACCGGCCCATAAATCGTTTACATATGCTTTAGCTACACGACGAGGTGTTTCCATTGAATTTGGATCATTTCTCCAATCACACTTTAAAGCATCTAAAAATTGACCATATGCAATTTCAGCGTATTTAATCATTTCTTGTTTTTCATCATTGTTGAGGGGGAAACCTTCAGCAACACCATTAGCAAAACCTTTTTGCACCACTTCTAATTCTTCGTGGATTTTTCTTCGTTTGTTTTCCATATAACTTTTTAATTATTTAATATGTGAATATAATATAATTTTTGGGGGATTCCAAATATTTTCCTATAAAGCCCAAATTGAGCGTAAATTTCTATTAAATCCTTTACTATCATCCATTCCCATTCCGATCAACCACTCATCTTTAATAGTAAAAGCATGGTAAGATTTTTGTTTTGGGGTTGGGGATGTTTCCCTTGTAACTAAAGATACTATGGAAATTGATGTTGGATTTTTAACTTCCAAATATTCTATAACAGCTGCCATAGTATTTCCAGTATCATAGATATCATCCACAATATAAACGTGTTTACCTTTAATTGGGGTTTCTAGGTCTTTAGTGATTTGTATGTCGCCTTGTTTGCGTTTTGTATACGATTTAACGCGCATAAAATCACATTCCATGTCAATTGGTGTAGCACGAACTAAATCGCTGTAAAACGCGAAACATCCATTTAATAGTCCAACCATTACTACTGGGGTTTTATCTCCAATATGATCGTCTGCTATTTGTTTACCAATTATTTTGGTTTTGATTTCAATATCTTTAGCTGTAATTAATTCTCTCATTTTTTATGTTTTATTTTAACTCTTTCTGATATTGGGATTGTATCTCCATTTTCATCTATTCTAACAAAAGTTATATTTGTTGATAATATGATACTTTGCTTACCAGAATACACATTATGTGAACGAGCTTCCATATACATTGTAATTGAAGTAGTCCCGATTTTATCTACTCTACCATATATCTTAATTAATTGACCTTCTTTAGCTGGTTTTTTAAATATGCATTCGTCTATCTTAACAGTAACCATTCTTGGAGTATCACATACTTCCATAGCATAAGCAGCAGCTGAAGCATCTAACCAGGCTAAAAGTTTCCCACCAAATAAATTGGCGTGGAAACCTAGGTCTGATTTTTTTATAGGGTGTGTACTAATTAATTGCATATTTATTCTTCTAAGATTTTTCTTAATTCATCTATTAGAGATTGAACTTCATCAGGTTCCATAGTAATAGCACAACACGTGTTTATGTTTTCTTCTATTTGGGATAATAGTTTTAATGCTTTTTTTATCATACAAATCTGCGCTTATCATAGGCAATTATATGATCTCGCCCAGTCATATTATAACCTTTCTCAGCACACATCTCAAATACTAGAGGATACATTCTAATTAATTCATCTCTAGAATCTCCGGCAGGCATTACATATGTTTTGTCTTTGGGGATGTTCATTTTCACTCTAAATTCTTCTATTTCAACTAACCCCTCTTGGGTTCCGTCCCAAACTGGTTTGTAGTGATAGTCTGAATGGTAAGCTAATGTTTGACTAATAGCATCGTAGTTAAGTCTAAACTTATTATGTTGTTTAATCATTCTCTCATCGGTAATTTTACCTCCTGGAGTTTCAACACCTAATACAGGTACTGTGTTACTAAATTTAGGACTAAGTGAGATAAGACCTATTGGGAAATCGGTTTCAACAAAATGAGACCCTTCAGTTTCAATTGTAATTAATATACCTCTCTCGTTTGCAAGGTGAGTTAATTCATTTACAATTGTGGGATGCATCGAAGGACTTCCCCCGGTTAACATCATTTCTTTAATATGAGGATTTTCATCATACATTTTAACAACATCGTTAAATGTAAAACCTCCTTTTTCAGGGTGTATTGATGTCTGCCAAGAATCACACCACCCACCTTCACCGAAAAAACATCTGTGAGTACATCCTGTGGTTCTTACTGCGATGGTTGGACGTCCAAATCTACTTCCCTCGGATTGAACACATCTGTATAATTCCAATATTGGAAGTACCTTATCGTAATCTTCTATTCTTTTTATTGCCATAACTATTTTTTATTTAATCTTCAACATAATAGGCAGCATTTTTACCATGCTCCATAAATTTAACTTTAGTTACTCTAACTCTCCCATCAGTTTCTTCTAATACGAAAGGATTAACCTTATTAAATATAAATTCAGCAAATTTTTCTGCACCAGTAGCTTCAATAACTCTTAATTGAATTACACCTAAATCATTCATTGTCTTCCAACCACCCATTCCAGGATCATCTTCAGCTACAATAACTGTGTGATCAAACATAAAGTCGAACCATTCTTTAGGTTGTTTACCATCAATTAAGGTAGTAGCCCTTTTCATTCCTCCAAAATCCCATACCCAATTACGTTCATCTAATCCACCTTCAAAATATACTTTAAATGAAATACCATAACCATGTAAAAATCTACAATGGGTATCTTCTGCTTTCCATTGACGAAACACTGTACTAAAACCGTCAAATACTTTACTTGATTGAAATTTTCCCATTTTTTAATTATTATAAAAGTTAATTACTTCTTGTTTACTTTTTACTCCTACAAATTTACCTAAGGCATTACCATTGGCATCTACTTTAACTACTGTTGGGATATTTCTTACCCCATACTTCATTACGATATTCTGGTCTCTGTCAGCATCTAACTTTTCTACTGGTATTCCTGAAGATGCTACTTCAGACATTACTGGTCCGAACATTTTGCAGGGAGAGCACCATTTTGCTGAGATATAAATTAATTTATTCATGTTTTTTATTTATTTTTATACTAATTCTTCTATTATTCCTATTACTTCACTAAATATAAGTAAGATAGTTGCGGTAACCAAACTAAATGGGATGAAACAATAACCTAATATTCTAACTCCTGATTTGATGAATGAAACGATTTTATGCCATTTTTGATTAGGCATATGTTTAATGTTCCCATATAATGGGGTTTTGAATGGCATATTTCTCCCAATATCACCATAATGTTGGCTTTTCCCTTCAAAGTTAACACCTCTCATTGCTTCTGTTTTACCGTCGCTCATACTATTTAATATTTAATTGTTCTTTTTCATATTCCGATAGAACCTGTTCTACGTAAATCCTAGCTGTTTCATAATCTACAACCCCCTTCTCATCTGCATATTTTGATGGATCTGGTCTGCCTAACTTGATGAATGCTTCTATTCTCTCTACAGATGAAGCTGATTTGTAATCTGCATACCACCCATCTCCACTCCCACCATGAATGTGGATTGGTTTATAAGATGTCATTGTTCTTTTGTAAACTTCATCAAAATCAATACCTAATTTTTTACATAGTATCTCTCCATCTTGTAAGATAGTGAATTTATCTCCCTCAAGATATGGGGTGTAATATTGTACCTGCTCAGCATCCCAATTTCCTAATTTAAAGGCTTCATAATCAGCATCTCTAAATTCTTGCCTACAGTCAGGATATATATCGTGATCTCCAGCATGAATCCCTAATGCTATATCACATTTTTCACCTGTTCTACTTACAACAGATAAGGCAACTGCTTGAACAATTGAAGAAAATATTTTGTTCCTATTAGGAACAACTGTTGCTTTCATATTATCTTCCTCATAATGTCCTTCAGGAACATCATCACCACCATCTACTAAAGCTGAGTCGAGTAGATCTACAAGACCATCAAGTTTGATTTGTTGGTATTTAATAGGTGAGTACTTCTTATCACCTTTAATGAGTGGGGTATGTGTAAGTATTCCTTTATTAAGATAATTTACTAGTGATTGAGCACGTTGTAACTCAACTTTATGTTTTTGACCATAATCAAACGATAAAGCGGTTACAGTTTCATACTCATCTAATGCCTTAAGTAACAATGTACTTGAGTCCATTCCCCCACTTAAGCTAACGACTACGTGTTTTCCTTTATTAAAATTTATTTCTGTTTGCATTTTTTACATTTTTTATAACTGCCAGGTATTAATAGGATATAGGCTAATCCTGTTTTTATTTATTCTAATATACGAATCTTATCTCCCTTTTCCAAATTATCTTACTAAACTGTAAAGTGGATCTTCTCTACTTACTGATATAGTATTAGGGCCTATTTTACACTTTCCACCCTGTTGTAGAATTTTCCTTACTACTGTTTCTTCATTCTCACTCCAACCTTCACTTAAAGTAATTAATTCTTCTTTCGTAGTTACTTCACCATTTAAACGAACAGATTCTAATCCTCTTATTGTTTGTTTTTTTAATGCCATAATTTTATATTTCTTTCATTACTTTATCTAATCTCTCTTGAAGGATTTCGAATGCAGGTACAATTACATCATCCCAAAAATATTCTTGATCTTCATCATCATCAATACTTTGTTCTTCCGAAATTATCTGTCCATAATATACTTCGAATACCCCTATTGGTTGATGTCCTTCATCCCAATACTTACCTGATATCTTAATTTCATCATCAATTTCAGCCAATTGTCTGTAGATCTCTAAAATCATATCTGATGGTGGGTACCAAGCTGTATCTAAATAGATTTCACATTTATTATCGCTTTCGTGGTAAAGGCCTTCATCCCAAATCGAAATCCATTTTGAACCAACTTTATCAATAAATAATTCAGCATCTGCTCCAAATTCATCAGCGATGTGGGGGTTTTCTTCTTGATTTGGGTAAGGACCATCATGACATTTATCAAATCGTTCTACAAAATTGTCAATTGCTTCCTTAGATCCTTCTATATAGATCTCTGTTCTATTACTATTCGCCATCTTCGTCTTCTATTAGTTCTGGGTATTCTGAGTCTTCAAGACATTTGTCATGAGCTAAATCAAATTCAACTTCATCTAAAACTTCTTCTTGAAGATCTTCATCTTCTGATTTCCATTTTTTAATTTGTTCAAGAGTTAGTTCCTCGGTTTCTTCCCATCTGTAATCAGTATAGGTGACCATTTTTCTTAATTTTGCCATCTTATTTATTATATTTAAAATATACTTCTAAAAAATCTTTTGGATATAGCATTACTTTACCACAATATGTTGGAATATCTACATCCCTTGATTCAGGTTTAATATTCATAGCTGCTGAGGCTTTAAATACTTTCTTACCTAATTCCATTCCTGCTGCTTTACCTAAATAATCAAATAGGCTTAATTTATTTTCTTCCATTTTTATATGTTGTTTATTTGTTTAAATTTTGTTAAGTTATGATTAAGTAAATTATAATCAATTTCACTGCTTTTTATGTTGAAAAAATTATTCATATTTGCTTTTGGTTTTTTATCTAAACCGGAAGAATCATATGAAATGCCCTCTAACGTAGCCATTACTGGATTTGATGTGTCTATCGATTCTATACACTCAAATCCGCGATACCAACCAAACTCTTGTGGTACTGAGCATCCTAAAAGATGTATTCTATCTGATTGGGATATTACTTTAGTTTCTAAAAGTGCTGAGATTACGGATAATCGTCCTAATGCTTTTCCTAAATCTTTATTTGGGTGAGGAACAACATCGTTATAATAATCAGCACCATAAGAGAATGCTATCTTTTTATACCCTAATTCTTTATACATTTTATAACAAGTAGAGGCTTCGTGGATTGTTGTTGCTTGAACAACTGCTACCTTTTCAACTCCCTTAGGTAATTCAATTGCAGCCCATTTTACAGCATTCCCAATAGAGGCATCTCTATCACACCAAACATCAGGGATAATAAATTCTTGGGGTTTTAATTTATTAACCCAATGAAGTAAACCTTCATCACCATAACTTTCTCCTAACTCATGTAATGAATTATCTAAAATAATATGTCTACCTTCTTCTTTAGATTTAAGAAAATACTTAGCATATTCTTCATTTGAATCTAGTAAGTGTACTAGTGCATAATCATAATCGTTAAACTGCTTACTATCTTCTAGTAAACATAATGGGGTTTCATGACTTATCTTCATCTTTATAACTTTTTAATTTGTGGTAAATATAATAAAGGGGGGTGGATAATCCAACCCCACTTAATAGGAATGTAAAAATATTTGGGTGGAACTGTTCGCCACAAATTCCTAAACTATGTTTTAACACTTCTATCATAATTTAATTACTTAATGGTGCTTTAATACTTGGGTGGGATTGGTAATTTTCTAATTGGAAATTAAACTCCCCATTTAAAATATCTACATCTGATAATGTGATAGTAGGTAAATTAAATGAGCTTCTTTCTATTTGTTCTTTTGCTTGTTCAATGTGATTAGAATATAAGTGAGTATCACCTAAATTACCAATTAAATCTCCGGGGGTGAATCCTGTTTCCTTACATAATAGCATTAATAACATTCCATAACTTGCTATATTAAAAGGTAAACCTAAGAATGTATCTACTGAGCGTTGGTTCCACATTAAAGATAATTTACCATCAACTACATAACATTGGAACCCATAATGACATGGGGGGAGTGACATTTGATCCAATTCACCAACATTCCATGCCGATACCATTAACCTTCTACTATCTGGGTTTGTTTTTAATTCTTTGATTAAGTTTGCGATTTGGTCTATTGGGTTTGTTTCGTACTCACCGTACTGATTAGGTCTAACACTCCACCTTCTCCATTGCTTACCATAAATTGGACCTAAATCACCCCACTTTTTAGCAAACTCATCATCTGTTTTGATTTTATTGATGAACTCTTCCTTTGTTTCTTGATGGTCATGGGGTACTGATTTTTTCAAGAAATTCTTATAGGCATCACCATTCCAAATATTACAGTTATTATCTACTAAATATTTGATGTTTGTGTCTCCTTTTAAAAACCACTTTAACTCAGTTGTTATGGTTTTAATTGGCATTTTTTTAGTAGTTAATAAAGGAAACCCGTCTTTCATGTTATGTCTAATCTGCATCCCAAATTTGGAGAGTGTTTTTCCATTTCTTGTTTCTTTTTCCCTACCATTATACAGAAGTTCAGCTAAAATACCTCTATATTGTTCGTCTAATTTATTCATTATTTTTAATTTTTTCTAGGTCTACCTCTTCCGGATTTTCGGTATAAATTTTTTCCGTACTTTTCAGAGCAATATTTATAGAATTCTTCTAAAGTACCATCAAATATTTCTGATTCATTATCATATTCATCAGGTTCAATAAAAAATTCTTTGGTAAATTCTTTTTTTAATGTTTCTAATTTTTTTACTTCATCTTTTTCAAAATCCCCCCACAACCTCTTTCTCCTGGCTCTATCCATTCTGGTAGATTCGGTAAAATGTTGACCATCTAAGGATTCATTGTGTTTTTGGTTAAGTTCAATTTCTGCATACTTAGCCTGCCAGTAAAAATGAGAAAATTCAAAATCCCCATTTTTTATCTTTGATAGTAAAGGGGATTTGTTAGGTAAAGGTTTTGTTTTAGTATCAAACTTCCTCCACCATCTAAACTGGTTATAGTTCAGTGGTTGGAGTTTTGAGATTTCATTGAGGATTACTTCCTCATTATGGATTTGATATACTTGATGATTCATTATACTAATTCAATTAAATCAATAGCCATCTTATATGTTGTTTTTTGAGAAAACATATCATATGAGTATAATGTTACATATTTATCTGTGATTTTTTCAACATTCATACTCGCAATGGATCTACCTAAGCTGAGGCCCTTCTCACCATCCTTATAAACATGATAACACCTAAAATTGAATTCCTCCCCACTATATTCAATTTTGAATTTTTCTCCTTCTTTTTGTAAACTTTCTACTTTACATTTAAATTCTTTACTTTTCATAACCTTTATTTTTTTTATTTTTAGTCTTGACTCGCTCGCAACCTTACCCCATGAATATACGAACGCTCCCTCGCTTCTCCAAATTTATCTACAATTACTTTAATCAGTATTATTTACCTTTTTGTTCTTAGGTAAACAACTTTATCTTCAATTCTATCAACTATAAGTGATCTATTAGGTAAGTTATGATCTTTTACCATAATTCTACACATATCAAAATACCCAATTGTAACCTCTTCAACCATTAACCCAGTTTCCATATTGAAAAATTGGTTTTCTTCTGCCAATTCATTCATTAGTCTATTTGGATTTTCAAAACCCCCTTGCTCAATTACATTTACATTTACCTTTGTCATAACTTTTATTTTTATCTTTGGTCTTGACTCGCTCGCAACCTTACCCCATGAATATACGAACACTCCCTCGCTTCTCCAAATAGATGCGTGGGAGTTTTCATATTTTCTTTAATTATTTTATAAAGAAAGCATATACTTTTCAGCATTTTTTGTAGTAGAATCTATTGATTTTAGTTTTTTGATAATATTTTTATCTACTAAATCCGGATGTACCCACCAATCTTCATATGGACAATCGTCATTAGGGGAGATGTTAGATACTACTAATTCATAACCCTTAGATGTTAAATATTCTCGTGATAAATCCCTGTATTTTTCCGTGGTATCAGCGTAAAAATCATGTTCAAATGTAATCACTGCGAACTTATATTCATCAAAAGGCATCATGGTTAAAATATCATATGTTGTAGAAGGTGGTTCACAATCTAACTGCAAGTAATCTATTTCATTACCAAGTTTATATTTCTTAAAGAATTTACTATAGTTAATTTTAGTTGCATCTCCTAAATAGATAGGATTTGACCTTTGTGCCTTGAATTTATTTACTTCTTCTTCTAATATTTCAATTGAAATTCCAGACCAGTTAAAATCTTCTTCTAGGAGTGCTGAATTACTACCATAGTAAGGATCTGCAGCTCCTATCTCTACATAGGTTCCATTTTTCTTCCCATCCAAGGCTGTAAGTACAAACATATCCTGGTATGTTTGGGCGTAGTTTTTAACAATATTTTCTGAACCTTTGAATTTATTCTTTAATTTAGAATGGTTTAGAGAATTATATCTAAGGAATGGGTCAGGACCTGAACCAAGTGATGTAATATTTTGTTGAATTAAATTTCTATATCTTTCACTTAATTCATCTTTATAGTTATGAGCTAAATCAAATAACAATTCTCTAGAAAGTTTACCTTGACCTACCCACCAACTTGTAACTGCTCTTTGGAATATAAAAACATATTTACCTTCTATTCCTATATCTGTTTTTGTTGGTTTTAAATTCTTGATAAAGTTAAATGATAAATTGGAGTACATATTTGATGAAAACCAATCATTTCTACTTTCATAATATTGGCTAAGAAAAAAATAAGCTTCTGGTCTTTCGGGTTGGAACACAATAGCATTCTCAAATGCCGATTTTTCACTAAGGCTTCTCTTACCTTGAATACCTAAACATTTTGCAACTTTGATTAAGGATTCATATGTTAAATCATCATCAATTCCGAATTCAGCAGCCCTTAAAAATAAAGAAAGTGCAGAAGATGTGTGACCTTTTTGGAAATAAAATTCACCTAAGTTAAAATTATTAATAGGATTTAATGTATCTAGTACAAAGTCTTCAATTAATTTTGGGGTAGGGAGTTGTATAGATTTTGAATTTGGGGATAAACCTCCACCATTTAAGAATTCATTAAAGAATTGTAAAGAGAGTTGTACTATATATGAAGTATTATCTTGAAATCCTACAGAAATTAATAAATTATTATTATGAATTACCATACCACATGAAAATTCTACAGCAGCATTAAAAAATTTAAATTCATCTGTAGTATTTATAATATTCCAATCTTTATCCCAAACAATAAATCTATGATAATATTGAGCATCTTTCTGACCAGGCTCATTAAAAAATAAATCAACTTCATGGGTTAAAGCAATATAGTAGTCTCCATATTTTATTACTTGGGATCCTCCTCTTAAATCTCTTTTAATTTCTACTGATTTTTCTGAAAGGTGGATTGTTTTTGAGGATAAAGTTTTTAAATCTACTTTAACTACTTCTGTTGGGTTACTCCACTTTACAAAATGGAAAGGCATATCATTAATAGGCATCCAATTCTTTTCACAATAGGAAGGTGTTGGTGGTTCTATTCTATATCTTGCTATTTCTTTATTATCTACTATTTCAGATAATTCCATTCTACCTTCACCATTAGTTGTGGTATCTCTTCTTACACCGCATAAAAATTCTCTACCTTCCCATTTCACCAATCTTGCATCTTCCAATCCTACAAACTCCCATATAGGTTTTACATCTAATTTTGATGTGTCTACTTTAGAAAACGATTCTACGTTTAAAGTATTAGGATCTAAATTACAAATAAAATTTTGAGTAGTTAATGTTATATCATCCTCAGGATTTAAATATGCTAAAGGCCCCCATTGATTTGGGAATTTTTGTTCTCCCTCACTGTGGTAGAGGGTATATTGAACGTGTCTTAGATTTAGTTTTAATTCACCGTCTATAACATTAATTGAAGGGTTGCATAATCCTGTCCCTCCTGTTAATTCGGATGGGATTAAAATTGGGGTTACACTACCACCACCCTCGATTGCTAGTTTTGCTAAGTTGTTTATCATTATATTTTATAACTTTTTTATTTGAGTTGAATATAATAATATGGTGCAACATATCCAAGTTGTTTTAGACTAACTTAATCTTCTACTAATGTCACTACTTCTGGAATGTCAGTAACATTATAACTGTTTAAAATCCAACCACTATTAATTTCTGATTCATAGGTTGACCAGAAGGATGTTGGGTTTGATTTATATAATGCTAATTGGTCAGAGGTTAGTTCTATTTCTAAACTTGTAATGGTGGTTTGATTTAGGGTTTTTGTTAATTTTGCCATTTTTTATTTTTTTAACCTGATGTGTATCTTATTTTACAATTTTCTACTCCTCCATATCTTAAAGCTCCAAATCTAAAGTGTAATTCTGATGTTGAGCTAGCGTCAAAAGTGAGTGTACTATTTTCCCCATAATCAGCTGTTACTGTAGTACCAGTTCTTGTTATAGTTAATTGATCATCTGTATTTGTGTAATCATAGGTGTATTTATGGTTTGGATCAGATGAATCTGGATCTCCCCAACCGTTAGTACCTCCCGTAGCGTTTTCCCCATAATACATTTTGCCATTATTAATCCAAATCATATAGTCTATTTCTCTAAATGCAAGATTCCCACCACCCGCAGGATCTGAGGTTAGGCCAAAAAATAATATCTCACTGGTTTGGGTACGAACAATGTTAAGTTCTACACTACCGTCTGTATTAGCTGGGATGCTACCAAAGGATGCTGCAGGACCATAAAATCTGTTAGAGGTAATTGATATTGAACCTTCCCCAAATTCTAAGTAACGATCATATTGTTTGTTTTCCCAAACTGTTGTCCCATCGTCTGGGACTAAAACGTAGTCTACAGGACCTTCTACAGGTTTTGTTCTCCCCATAAACTTTGTAATGTCAGCTTTAGGTTTACCTATGAACCTTGTAATATTAGAATAAGTAACTCCATTAAATTTTTCCATAATCTTATAATTCCACCCATGTATTATCAGGGTCAAATCTTAATATAAACACTGCGTTTGCTTGTTCATCTGAGTTTTGGTAGCAATATCCTACTAACCTTACAACACCACTACTTGGGATTGTATCTGACATTTCTCCTGAAGTGCTTTCTCTCAAATACATAGGTGTTCCTGTTGTAGCTGTTGTACTTTCTACTTTTGTAGTTTCTACAAACCCTGCTACTAATATGTCTACTCCATTATTTTGAGCACTAGTTTGTAGTGCTATTCCTAACATACCACTAGAAGTACTTACATCTGTAGCGTCTGCTTTCATCCAAGTGAAACCACCTGTTAAAACAAGACATTCTCCTATAGTTACAGCCTCACCATTTGGTTGAGCTTTCATTATTTCACCTGAAACATAAGCTGTATCCCAACCATCCAAAACATCGTAAATTCCAGAAACTCCTTGATCTACGACACTGGTGGTTATTGTTGCTGATGAACCACCTATAACAGTACTACCATCAAATGTAAAGTTAGATTCAACTGTTCCTGTACCATCACCATCATAGGTTATAACTCCGTTTGTTGTTGAACCTGCTAAAGGTAATATTCCTGTTGTACCTTGAATACCTTGGGCTCCGGTTGCACCTGTAGTACCTTGAGCACCTGTATTGCCCGTTGTTCCTGTAGTACCCTGTGCACCTGTAGAACCTGTCGCTCCTTGAGCACCTGTATTACCTGTCGTACCTGTTGTTCCTTGTGAGCCAACCGCACCTGTAGTTCCTTGACTACCTGTTGCACCCGTTGTACCTTGTGCACCCGTAGTTCCTTGTGAACCCGTTGTTCCCGTAGTTCCCTGTGCTCCTATTGCTCCCACTATACCTTGTGAACCTGTCGTTCCTTGAGCTCCGGTTGCACCTGTTGCTCCTTGCACACCCTGGTCTCCCGGATCTCCTGTTGCTCCCGTGGTTCCTTGAGTACCCGTAAAACCTTGCAAACCTACTGCACCTTGAGTTCCCGTTGTACCCGTAGTACCTGTTGTACCTTGAGCACCTGTTGTACCCGTAGTACCTTGTGAACCTATGGCTCCTGTGGCTCCTTGAGTCCCTGTTGCTCCCTGAGCTCCAGTAGCTCCTGTTGTTCCTTGTGGACCAGTAGCTCCTGTAATTCCCTGAATTCCCTGAATTCCTTGCACCCCTTGGAATCCTGTTGTTCCTTGAGGTCCTGTAAATCCTTGAGCACCCGTTGTCCCTTG
>OBMK010002106.1_pt1 | contig 15613 bp, 16 predicted proteins | sample 1539081 | NCBI WGS metagenome assembly OBMK01 (sample SAMEA3355528, study PRJEB22509) | marine metagenome | biome: marine; feature: river plume; material: water | place: USA | collected 2010-08-07 | depth 0.5 m | reverse complement strand
TCATAGCCTAACAGACTTAATCTGTTTCATTTGGGTAGTTCAACTCCTATTACTATTGAACTGCCCACTCCCTATATATAAACTGCCTGCTAACGCGGGGAATAACCTAAATGGCAATAAAGGCTTATATACGCATCAACAGGACTTACAACTGTTATAACACTAATGCTATGATACTTGCTACCACAAAACCTATGCCGGCTATTGCCCATAGTGTTTGATCGTGTGTTAGTTTCCAATACTGTTTGATTGCTTCATATACGCTATTCATTTGTTTCCTCATTCCACGGTAAGATATCACTCTCTGAACCTTTTTCAGGTGAGTCACTCATATCCAACCATTGTTTGCTCAACCATATCATCATGACTCTATCACCGTTCAATGCTGTTTCCAACATTTTACTACGCAACTTGCGTTTTGTGGTTTGTCTTGCTTTTATGTATAAATCGCGAAAGTTGTCTCTGAGTGTGCTTTCTGGCACTGAATAATACTCAGAAAAGTCTTTCCATGTTGAAAAAAGGCAAGCCATTTGATAGAACTCATCTTCTGGTATAACTGTTTTTGCTCTACCTACTATGCGTCCAGTGACTGTTTTCTCACCGCGTTTTATGTTTTTTACTTGATATGTTGGTGTTGGGTTGTTGTCATGTTCATTAGACATAATGTCTCCTGTAAATCAGTGTAATACTGTGATGTTCTGTTTATTTATCCTTTAACCTGGATATAGCCGCCGTTTGAGGTCACCTTACACCATCCAAACTCATGATGTTTACGGTATAGCACTCTGTTAACGCAACATTCTACTTGTATGTCATCTATTATAACATACTTGCGTTGTTTTGTTGGTGATGTATCATATAACCACTGTAATGTGATCTGTTGTTGTTCTGTTAGTTGTTCTGGCAAATCTCTACACCAACCTTGATGAGTATCTGCTATTCCTCTGGTGTCATAACGAGGATCATTTAATATATAACTGCTCATGTGTGTCTCCTACAGCATATATTTAAGTCATGACGGCAACAATACACTCAAATAGTGATTACGGAGTAACTTAAACAGGTCAACAACTCCACTTTAGTGGTTGTGACTTGTTTTTGGTTAATGCGAAGCATTAAACAAGTATAAGTGAGAAGTATTATTGAGTCAACTTACTTGAGCAAACTGCGTTTACTCAAACCAAGTAGCAAACACTCGTTACACTCGTGTAGTTGCTTACTTGCTTATGTTTTAAGAGATATATTATGTAGATATTTCAGTCAAGAAAACACTACTGTATAGTGTTCTCTTAAAAGGATACATTATGTGAGTATCACAGTCTTTCAAACAACAGGTATTTGTTTATACATACTGGCGCAATGGACTCTGTTCTTTTCCAACCTGTAACGACTTTGCTTATAATACATTATAAGTGTGTGTTATGTTCTCGTGTCAATAACATAACTGTTTTTGCTTGTATGTTTGTTAAGTTTATTCTTACTAAGTGTGCTGTGAAGGGTCCAACCAGCCTTTTCCACTACTCATATAAGTGAGTTCCTAATGATATTATATATCTATTCTTTTTTTGAGGGTTCTGTAATCTGTGTTTCTGAGGGGAGTTTGTCTTTTGATTTTTGTTTGAGTTTTTGCTGTGCCATGTTTGTCAATACTGGTTATGTATGTGACTTCTTTATCCTTGTTTAGTGCTTCAACTTGTTTCCAAGTCTTGGCCTTTTGTAAATCTGTTTTTGTTTCTGCTGTTTGTAGTATTCTATCTATGTATACTTGTCTCTCAGGTCCTGAAAGATTATTTGGTATTCTCTGATTAGTGCCTGCTTTTTTCTCTGCCTTCTTTCTTGCTTCTGCGGCTAATCTCAACTTCAAGTTGTATGCTTTCTTTTGTTTTCTTGTCATCACAGTATTTTATCCTTTATACATGCTTTCACTATGGCTAACTGTTTAGGAGTAAGACTGTTTATATTCTTGTGTCCATAAAGAAACTTGGCAACTGATGCTATTTTGTCTTGGTCAAGTGTTTTCTTTTCTGTGTTATTCATATATTACCTTGGTAACTGTCTATGTGTTGCCTACATGATCGTGTTACAGTTTTATTTATCTAATAGACTGTATACTGACAAGAAAAAAGGTGTAAATGTAGCAAGAAACAAAAAGTGGCAACTTATTGGTAATGTATATGAAAACAAAAGAAAAAACGATTGATTGTTAGAGGACAATCTGAGTAACTGCTACACAACGATGTTGTATAACAAGTTATTTGAATGTTAAGAATAACACTCGGTGTTTATTTCTTTCTTGCTACAACTAATATTTATCTATTGTATGGCATTTATCTACGATAGTGTGGCTATTCAGCAAAAAACACACCGAAGTGTGTTCTTCACCTTTATTTAGGATAAATCACTATGTTAGATGTGCGTCTAACAAAGTTTAATGGCATAACATTTAGTTATGCGTAACAAGTTCTTCTATTGGCCACAATGTCGGATATTATATAAAGTGCCTCGATAAAAGCACTTGGGAATATAACTTGTTACAGTTTTATTTATCCTTTTTGGTGTTTTTGTTTGTATTTTATGACACAATCATGGTGAGAACACTGGCCATCAATGAACCAAGTGTTAACATAACTATTGCCCATATTCTGTGATCTAATCTATCCATGCGTTCTGTGAACATTTGTCTGTTTTCTTTTACTGCGTCGCTGAGGTCTGAAACACGAGCATGTAACTGTTTGTGTTCTTTGCTGTTGTTTGTAACATAATCCTTGAGTTTGCTGTCAAGTTGATTGGTTGTAATGCGTGATGCCATATGTTATCCTTAATCCGGTATGTATGCCGCTATTGCGTCAGTTAGTTGTGATTGTGTTGTGATAGTGTCTGTTGATATTTTTTCAAACATATCATTGAAATATTCTTCTTCACTGTGATTATCAGTTAGGTATTGAAATAGTGCTATTCTACTTTCATTACTCATTGTGTTCTCCTGTTAACTTTTCTCTGAGGTCATTTAGTGCCTCTTTGTTTTGTTGTATAATAACTGGCACTGGTGTGCTGTTCTCATCTCCTGAATCTGCGTCTGGATGACTCCATAAGAACTCTGAGTTAGGTCTGCGATCACTCATCACTGATACTAACGCATCTAACTGTTCTGGTGAGTGATTGTCAAATCTATACACTATGGCTTCAAAGTTTGTGCTATCAAAAACAGCACTTACTGTTTGCCATGTGTTTGAAGTTGCGTTCTCCCACACTAATATGTTATCATTCATATATGCTTTATAACTCCAAGGACATACGCTCTTTATGTGAGCATAGTATTCTTGCCAGTTAACCTCTTTTCTTAGCACCCTTCTTTTTCTTTTTCTTCATGTAAGGGTTTGCTTTTGTTGTTCCTCTGCTTTTAGTTCCTTTTGGCATGTTTATTCCTTGCTAAATGTATCTGTTTCACTATTATATGTATATCCAGCACCGGCAAATACGCCTCTAAACTGGTTATCTTTGCTTGTCTGTAGCCAAGTTCCTGGGAAGCCACTATCGTTCATGTGCTGGGCTCCTATGCTGTCTGACGCGGGGTATTCTTCATTACCACAGTCTGAATCTTCTACTCTACAAACTCTTTCTACTCTACCTTCTACTACTTTTGCGAAATATGCCATTATGTCCTCACTAATATTACTACACGGCCTGCGCCACCTCTCCAGCCGGCACCACCTCCACCACCAAAGCCTGACTCACCATCACCTTTGTATATACCTGAACTGGTGCCACGGCCAACTCCGCCACCGCCCAATCCGCCTGTTCCACCTGCTCCACCACTGGATGTTGTGCTGTCACCACCACCTCCGCCACCGGCGTAGTATGTGCCATCTATCCATTGAAATCCATCGCCTCCAGTGTATGTTACAGCATTGGCTCCTGCGCCACCACCTCCGCCACCAATACTGTTTATGGTTCCATCAGCACCTGAGTTGCCTTTACCACCAACATTTGTGATGTTACTACTTGCGCCTATGTTGTTGTGAACACCTGTGTCTGAGTATGCCATTCCGCCACCACCTGAACCACCTTGTAGTCCAGCACCGCCTCCACCGCCTATAACGGTTAGGCCACTGCCTACTGTGGTAACTCCACCATTTTCTGCGTCTACTGTGGAACTTCTCATTGGTCCACCTGCTCCAATACCTATTGATATTGTGCTTGAACCTTGAAAGGAACCGTTTAAGTCCCAACTGTTGAATGTGCCATCAAAAAACTCACCTGCTCCACCGCCGCCACCTTTGAGACCTGCTGGATTTGATATGATATTGAAAGCATCACCACCTGATCCACCTCCACCAATAGCCATTATGCGTAATAAGCCTGGTTCAGTTATACTGAAGTTTCCTGAGCCTGTGAAATCATACCTGTTATAGTTTATACCATCGTATGTTACTGTTGAGGCTGTTCCACCGGTTCCTTCTGCCCAGTTACCAATACCAAAGAAGCCTATTCTTGCGGCAAAAGGCATTATACATAGCCTCTGCTTAAACTTGCGTAATAAACAGAACCATCATAAAATATTGTTATAAGATCAGTTGCGTTTGCGGCTGTGCTTAGTGTTTTATTACCACCTGCCCATTTAATACTATTACCTGCTGTTAACAATCTACTGCCTGTGCTGTCTTGTTTAACTATCAGTGTCATTGATGTTCCTGCTACAGCATTTGCTATGGTGTTTAGGGTTATATTACCTACTGCTGTTACTTCATATATACTGCCATCGTCCGCATCAATGTTAGAACTAATATCACCAATAACAGTTCCTTCATTAATGATTGTTTCTTGGAATGATTTTAGTGTTACATCATCTGCTGATATAGTTGCTATACTACCTGAACTTAATCTTGCGTCAATGTCTGTGTTTGCTCTTGATGTTGTATAGTATAAGTTAGTGCCTTCTGATAAGTCTGAGGTAGACTGATTAGCAAGACTGCTTACTGTTCCGGTTACATCACCAGTTAAGTTACCTACTACATTACCTGTTACATTACCAGTTAAGTTACCTGTAACATCACCTGTTACTGCTCCGGTATGTGTTCCAGCACTATCACCTGTTAAGTTACCTAAGAATCCACCTGCTGTGATATCTTGTGTTGTGGTTATTGGTCTTGAGAAAGTAACAAGACCTGCGTCTGCTACTGCTCTATTTACAGGATCATAATCCCATATTGGTATATCTATACCATTTCTTCTATCTACACATTTTAGACTGTCATTACCATTTTCTAACATAAAGTAATATTCTTGCTCGTCTGTGGTATTCTGTGCTGTGAAGTTACTTTGTAATATTTTTATTGTGCCTGTTTTATCAGCATCAACATCTGTGCCGAATGTGCTTAATCCTGTTACTGGTGATGTTAATGCGGCATCACTGTATAATGTCATGATAACACCAAATGCTACTTTACCGTAATAGTTATTACCGTTAACTGTTGTTCCGAATCCTCCAGTGAAGCCATTCAGTTGTATTTCCATACCATCAGTCCAATCTTCTGGTAAAGTGTTGTATTTGTTTCTGTTGTTAAATCTTAAACCATCACCAAAGTTACCTAAGTAAAAGTATGGATAATAGTTATTGTTGTTTACAGTTCCGCCACTGTTACTTGTGAAAGTTCCTGTGTCCAGTTTCATGGTCCAATCTGAGAAGTTATTGCCTCGTTTGATACCCAATCTCATGTCACCAATAATACTTGGTCTACTTTCTTTACCATGTGATACATATAATGATGAACCTGATGTGGTATTTGCTACATCACTACTTGCTACTGCGGCACTATGTTTTACTGTTCCTATACCACTGGCATATCTACCATCGTTGTTTATTAATGGTTTGAAATGAACTTCTTTTCCACTTAAATATGTTATGTCACTACTGCCAACACCGCGAACATGACCGTTATCTGTTCCCATTACTGATTTCAAACCAGCCTCACCTGTGGTAACAATAGTTACTTCACCTTTTAGATTAGTGTTTGAAAAATCACTTACATTAAATCCTATTTTGTGGTTAGCATAGTATGTGCTCGGAGTTGCTAAGTTTTCTGCTCTACCCCATGCTTGTAATCTACCTAACTCATCACCTTTTTTAGCAAACTGTTGTTTTAGTGGTGTTGAAGACTTACCGTCTGCTAATGCTAAGAATAATCTTGGACCTGCTACATCTCTAAAATAAGCATTGTTTACCATAGCACTATTATCTACATGCTGGAATATTTGATTGTGAATAACAGGTGGTCTACTAAATGTTGCTGTGTCTAAGACACCATCGTAACCAGTTGTTAGACCAAATGCTCTAAATGTGTCATGGAATGCTCTGTTACCAGTATTAGTCTTTGGCCCTATAGTTATATTATGTGGCGAGTTTAATACAGGCGCCGGTTGCGAACCACCAAATGTTTTTTGTGTTGGGTTTGGTTGATAATCGATTTTTGAAGTTCCCTCAAAGAAAGGAATATTATTACCTGGTGTGCCAAACTGTGTTAAGTCAAGAGCATCGCCATTAGATGCCGCCTGTGAACCCGTAAAGTCAGAAGGTTTAGCATATTGTGTGTGCCCAAATATATCAAAATCTAATGGTGATACAAAACCTATAGCGGCTTTACCACTACCACCAACATCTTCTGCGTTTGATACACTCACAGCAAGACCTGTTGTTGTTGAATAAAAGCCTGGTCCTAATGTTATACTGTTACCATTAACATTGTTAACAGCCGAGTTATCAACTGCTCTTGCCGCATTGGCGTTTAGTGTAACTGTTCTTGGTATTACTGTCATGTCAATGCTAACAACTCTTAGTGTATTTGGGGCGGTTGGTATATCAAAACCAAAGTCACCTGTTGTGCCCAGTTTTTCTAAACCATTTGACACAATACTGTCTACGCCTATGCTATTAAGTGCGGCATCAATGTCTGCTTGAGTTGTGCTGTAAGCAAATGCGTTATTTTGTCCAATAAATCCTGCCGCTTGTTCTACACCGTGTATTGATATTGTTGGTGAGCCGACTGTGGATATAGCATTGAAACCCCAGTTTGTTGGTATGTTTGATGTGCCTGCGTATGTGGCATTATTAGCCGATCTAAATGAGAATCCACTAAATGATATTTGACCCCAGTTTTGTTCATTGGCTAATGCTCCAGTTCTCCATGGATCAGCACTACCAAATAAGTCTGTTTGAATACCACCTATACCTTTACCATAAAAGTTTGTTACTGGATCGGTATCTGCTGTGATTCTATTTGTGGTTACATTACCAGTTGTATTACCAGTTAAGTTACCTGTAACATCACCTGTTAAGTTACCTGTTACATCTCCAGTTAGATTACCAGTTACTGCTCCAGTGTGTGTTCCAGTGCTATCGCCTGTCAAGTTACCTGTTACATCACCTATTACTGCGCCTGTATGTGAGCCAGTTGTATCACCAGTTAAGTTACCAGTTACATCTCCAGTTACTGCTCCAGTATGTGTTCCTGTGCTGTCACCAGTTAGATTACCTGTAACATTACCTGTTACATCTCCAGTATGTGTGCCAGTTGTATCACCTGTTACTGATGCCGTTACTGTTGTAAATGATGCGGCAGTTCCTTCTTGTGGTATTTTTCTATATGTGCCATCACCTATGGTGTTTATTTGCCACTCGTCTGCTGTGCCATTATGAACAAGGTATGCTGTTCCGCCTGATTGTGTTACACCTAAGCCACCAGTAGCATCTGTAGTTGCGTCAGTTCTTATAGTTAAACCACCTTCATTTGTGGTTAAGCCTGAGCCTACTGAACTACTTGTTGTTTGTAAATAACTGTCTGCTCCACTGGCACCTTTGTTAAATATTATTTTAGGATTGTTGTTGTTTTTTGCTGTTACTCTTATGTTGTCATCAAACTTAGTGTGGTCACTAAAAATAAATCTATCGTCTGTTTCATTCCAACTTATATTTGCGTTTGCTAAACTACTACCACTTCTATCTACTGTTATGTAGGCATCTCTTGCTGTGGCATTACCATAGTTTAATACTATTTTGTGATCTTTAACTAAAACATCCTCAACTTGAACGCTGTTGATATTTCCGCTGACTTCCAAGTTACCTGTTATAGTAACATTACCGCCAGTTATAGGTATAATACTGTTAGTGTGAACAGCATTTGTTGTTTTGATTGCTGTTGATATACTACCTGAACTTAATCTGGTATCTACTCTACCATCTGTGTAGTAAAGATTGGTGCCTTCTGCTACATCAGTTGTTGATTTGTTACTGAGATCAAGATTAGTTCCAGTTTGAAGATTTACTCTGTCATCTGCTCTGGTATTTGTGAAGTATAAGTTTGAACCTTCACTTAAATCACCTGTATTTTTGTTTGAAAGATCTAAGTTAGTGCCTGTTTGAAGATTTACTCTTGCGTCACCTCTTGCGTCAGTGAAATATAAGTTTGTTGAACCTTCTGTTAAGTCGTCTGTGGTTTTACCTGTGAATAAAGCACTACTGCTTATTGAGATAACACCTGTTGAGGCATCATATAATGCTGGTGAAGTAGCACTTATACTTGCTCTACTTCTTGCTGTAGTAAAGTATTCATTAGTGCCTTCTGCTATATCAGTAGTTGATAAAACAACTGTGCCTACTTGTCCATTTACACTATCTACTGCGCCATCGTCTTCTACGAATGTTAACACACCAGACCCATTTGTTTTTAATATTTGGTTTGCTGTGCCATCTGCTGTTGGAAATGTGTATTGAACTGTGGACGCATTACCTACACTTAATGTGCTGAATCTACCTGATGTTGCTATTGTGTTAGCAAGTGTGCCATTTACTGTAGCACCTACAACTATATTTGATTGAGTTGTGCCTACTGTTATTATACTGTTTGTTGAATCTACGGTAATACTTGGATTAGAAGTTACCACTGTTACATTAGCCATATCCTACTCCTTATATTGCTGTATATCCGCCTTGTGCGGATGTTTCAAGTGTTGGGTCTCCAATAGTTACTTCTGCTGTATATCTTTCAGTTATAACATACCGATGTATGTTTGTTATGGCTGGAGTATTACCATCTGTCCACTTTACACTAAAACATGTTGTCGGCACTTTTAATCTACTGTTAGGTAGTAACTGGCCTGTGTATCTATCTGCTTGAATAGTTATTGCTACATTACCATTAGCGGCATCGGAAGTGTCTACAAAAGTGTTTACCACACTTTGTTGAACATCAAAAAAGCCTATTACATTTGAATCTGTGTAGTTGGGTTCGCCGGTTAATCTATTAAAACTAATAGCATCTATTACTAATGTTTGGTAATCAATATCCCACACATAGTTAGAAACATCGACTGCGCCGAACTGGTATGTGAAAGTTTGTTGTTCTTTGGGGAACATATCCATAGCAATGACATTGTCACTCCCACCGATAAAGGTTTTGAAGTCAAGTAGTTTTGACATATTGGTATCTCCTGAAGGATTATGGTCTATAATACTGTAGTGTTATAGCCTTTTTATGTTATAGTTGTATTTACCACAAATACAGTTTTTTGTTGTGTTACGAAGGTTCTGTTGGCCATACAACAGTATCTATTGTAGTGGCACTATTTGTTGCTGGTAAATCTCTTAATGCTTGTCTGTATGTAACCCATTCTGCTTTTTTACTGCTACTTAATGGAGTATCAGATCCAACTGTCCAGTCGCAACTGCTTAACAATAAGTCTCTGTTTTCTCTAAGCCAACCAGTGATATCTGCTTCATATGTTACTGCTTCTCCACTAACTATTTTTTGTGTTAGTGGATCATGTTGACCTGCTATTACACTTTGGTCTGCTGTTAGTTCAACATCTGCTATAGACATTGCTGTTCCGCCTACTTGGCCTTCTATTGCGCCTGTAGTTGTATTGTATATTGTAAATGTATTCATTAGTTTGTGTTATCCACTAAAGTTGTTAGGCCTATTTGTGTATAGTTCTTATTGCCATAGAAGTATACTCTGACATATAAAGTGCTTTGAGAACTTGTGAGGCCACTAATAGTTCCTGCGTATGTATATGTATACGGTCTATATGACCCTGTGTTCCAAGTAAATGTGCCTCCTTGTGGAGCATTGAACCAACTACTGTTATTGTAACTATATTGAACTCGCACATTCTGAACATTACCAAATACACCATACAATATTGCTGTCCAACTACCGCCATTTCTTACACCACTTATAGTTTGATTACCTGTAGTATAAGGATATCCTGTGCCTGTAACAGGAACAGCCGAATAATAAAATCCTTTTTCACTTAATCTTACTGCCGAACCTGTTTGTGATATAATACCTGAGTTAACATCACCAAAGTTTTTTACATTTAGTGTGTCAGTGTTTATTCTGTTAGAGTTAATAGTTCCTGTTGTGATTACACCACCACTAATACTTGTTACATTAGTGTTAACAGCACTACCTGGTATAAAGCCTGAGTTATTAGTAAAGTCACTTACATTTTGTCCTATAACTGCTATACTACCTGCGGCAATAATAGTTGCGGCACTAACTGCTCCAGTGCTACCAGCAACTTCTGTTACAATAAGTCCTTGTGAACTTAAATGTGAAGCATACGCACTATCTGAAGTATGTCCAGTTCCACCTTGTGTTTCTGGCAATGTGCCTGATGTATTTGTGCCTAATACCGCGGCATTTAATCCTGCTAATGTGCCTGAGTCTGTTACTTGGCTAAGGTTTACATTATTAAGTGTTGCTAAACTACCTAAGTTAGCATTTGAACCACTTACAAAAGCAAGTCCTTGTGCTGTTAAGGCACTACTAAAACTTGTTGAGCCTGTTCCACCCTGGTTTTGCGGAACTGTGCCTGTTATTTGGTTAAATGGTATAGTCTGTGATGAGAACCTAACGCCTTCTGCGGTTAAGGCCGCACTTAGTGTTGTTGAACCTGTGCCTCCTTGTGACTCTGGCACTGATCCTGTTACATCACTAAAAGGAACTGATTGACTGTCTAATCTTACGCCTTCTGCTGTGAACATAGCACTTAAACTTGTTGATCCTGTTCCACCTTGTCCTGTTGGTAATACACCTGTTGTTTGACTTAGAGGAACTGTTTGTGATGTTAATCTAACACCATCTGCTGAATACATAGCACTTCTTGATGTAACACCTGTGCCACCGAGACTTTCTGGTATAGCACTACCTGTTAGTAATCCTGTGTCAACTGTTTCTGATGTTAATCTCAAACCTTGAGCATTTAAGTCTGCTACATAGGCTGATGTTGATGTTCTACCTGTTCCACCATTTGTTTCACCGACTGTGCCTGATAATAAACTTGTTGCTACTGCGTCTGTGGTTAATCTCAATCCTTGTGAACTAAGTTGTGCTGTTGATATTGCGGCACCTGTTTGTCCTGCTACTGAAGTAACTGGAGTAAAGTTAAGTTTATCTGTGGTAATAGTGTTAGCAACTATGGCATCTGCGCCTATAGTTCCGTCTGTGATTAAGCCACCACTAAAGAAGTTTGTGTTTTCAACAAAGTTTGTGCCATTGTGTATATAACCTTTTTGAACTGTTGTGTCACCACTCTTAGTTGATACAACTATGTCATCTTCTATAGGATCTCTGCCTACTTGACTGTTAAACACACTATCACTTGGTGCCGCGGCATTTGTAGTTGTGAAATAGTTATATGTTGGCACTACTACGGCACTGGCCGCATTGTTTAATATGGTGTTAACAGCACTACTTAAATATGTTGTTCCTATACTGCCTGTGTTAACAACCAACTTACCATTAGTTGCTGTTAATACTGGTTCATTGCTATCTATAATAGTAATAGGATTGATTAATACATTGGCTGTCCAGTTGTGAGCACTTGATGTGCTACTGTATGGTCCAAATGCCTCATCATTACCTACTCTGGTTTGATAATAGTATGTGCCACTGGCTAAACCTTTGATTGTGAACTCTACTTCTGTGCCTGTGCCTATTGTGGTTGGTGATCTATATGTTGCTAACAGTTTTTTACTTGACATGTTACTGTTTGTGTCAAACCATGCTTCTGCTCTTGTGTATATGCCACTTGCTGGTGTGTTACTGTTTATATCAAATGCGGGTAAACTAAGTAAACTTCTTTCATTGTCAACAGTGGGCGTTGTAGGCGTTCCTACACGGTTAAATAAGGCAATGTCACTGTTAGGTGCTGGTGTAAACTCTGTTATTGGTTCTACTGTGTATACATCTGAGTTATACTCTATACAAGTATACTCAATGGTAAGCATACCGTTGTCTGCTTCTTTTTCTACTGTTTGAACTACTCTGTATACTTTGTTGTTTTGTCCATAAACTTGATCTTCAAATATTTTAACAAGGTCACCGGCATCTACACCTAATGTGGTATAATCTGCTGTGAACATAACTACTAAATCATCTCTGGTTTGTCTTAGTTGTTGATTTGCTAAGTATTCTGCTTGAACATTATTGTTAACAAACTCCATTCTCAATGTCATGCCATTATCTGGTTCATTGGTTTCACGCAAGTTAGCAGGTAAGTCTATGGTCGCATAGTTACTTTTATCCTTTTGATCTTTGTCTGGGAACTCTACTTCTACACTATTATAGTTACTGCCTAATGCTGTTGAACTAAACTTGTATTCTGATAACACATTGTCATCATTAAACACAGGAATATTGTTTGTGCTTTGTGTTTTATTTGGTGTTACTTTCCATTTGCCTAACTTGGCATCATATGTAAAGAAACTGTTACATGCTGTTAACATTCTATCAATGGTTGTTCTCACATCTTCTGCGGCGTTAACAATACCATTTAGTGTGTATCTTGCCTGTTGTTGTGCGGCACCATTTTGGTCAGTGTAATCTATTAGTTCATTACTGTAACTTCTAAGTAGTTGTAATGAAGTGCTGTCTATATCACCAGAGGCTATGCCGGCACCATATCTTGTGTTTATTAAGAAATCATCTAATACATCTGCTGGATTGTTTAGGCTGTTAGTGAGGTGAAAAGTCATTGTGCCCAATCCAGTAAGTTGTGCTTCAGGGTCAAATGTTACTTTTATAACAGCAAATATTGTGCCTGAGTTCTTTTCTGTGCTTGTCCAATGGTCTACAAGTGTGTAAGCATCTACTGTGCCTCTTATTGGGTTATCGCCAAAGCCATCATACACATATACTTCTACATTGTTAGCATAATCTGTGCTTGTTGTGCCATCTTCGTCTATTGTGCTTGTGACATTTGGTGAAGTTGAACTGCCAAATACCAACTTCTTGTCATTCCAGAATATATCACCACATGTGGTATTACCATCTGTTTTTTCACCTAATGTTAACACATAGGTCATTGTTTGATTGTCTGAACTTATTGCGGCATCTGTTATAATACCATTTTGAAATGCTGTTCCATATACTACAGGAACTCTATATCCTGTATCGGGTGCTAACTGGACTCTTGTTCCAGCATTTGTGCCTGTGGTGCCAGAAGGAACATCCGGCAATAATGATTTACTTATGCCTCTGCTTACTCCAGCAACTATGGCACCTGTAAGCAACGCCGCACCTGCGCCTGCGGCATAGTAGCCTGCTAATGTGCTACCTAATGCTCCACCACCAGCCATCATTAAGGCTGTTCTGATAAAGTTAAATGTTGCCGATATTGCTGTAAACACTGACATCTATATTGCTCCAAATACATAGTTAGTCTCTACTGGGGACCAACCTCTTTTTTGTATGTTTAGTTTAGGAGAGTTTTCTAATAATGTTAGTGTAAATGTGCTAATGTCACCTTTTTCTACCATTTGTTCTCCTATCTTTGTATATTCTTTTAATAATCTTAATCCAGCACTACTATCTCGCCATTCTGGATTGACCCACCAAACTATTTCATTCATTATACGCATGTTTGGTAGCCATATATCTGTTGCTACAGCACTCATGAACACACCTACTATTTGTTCTTTTTCACATGCTAACAAGCATAGTCCGCCTGTTCTTATAGCACTTAATATCTTCCTAACATGGTGATCATTGTATGCTGATGCTTGTATTTTTAGTTTACCAAATGGTTGTTCTTCCGCAAACTGTTTTAGTATGTCAATAATGGCATCATCATCTGCCTGTGTTGCTGGTCTCACTATCATATCTATATATCCTCATTATCTTTGTTCTTGTCTTCTTTGATCTCCGCCATTACTTGAACCGCCGCCACTACCAGCACTACCTGTTGTGTTAGTGCCGTAGCCTTTGCCAAAGTCAAATGCTGTTGACATCAATGTTGCTACTCTATCCCAACTGCTGTCATTTGGATAGTATTCTTTCATTCCTTGTTCGTTTGTTTTTCTGCCTGCTATTCTGTTTTCTAATATGTTGTTTATGTTAGAGCATTGTAGTGTTACACTATGATAAGCATCTTTGCTGAACTCTGTTCTGCTTTCTTGTATACTGTAGTTGTGAATAATGCCTTCAAAACGAGTGTAAATGGTATTGCCTTCTAAGTTACCATTATTGTCAATAAATCCTCTGCTGATCTTTATTGGCGCACCTTTTACTTTGCTGTTTAACACCAAGTTTATATAATCTTGGTCTGTGGGTATACCACTAAACACTACACCTATATCACCATTACTTACACGGATCTCATCTTTGATATCTGTCATGCCTACAAGACTACCAAGTGAGGTATATGTAACTGTTCCAACAGTATAAGGTTTATATGTGTTTGCTAAGTAGTAAGTTGTGCCTTCTATAGGGCCTAACTCTATGAACATAACTGTTTGTATGTCTGTTGCTCCTACTACTGGTGTTATTGTTGTTGCCATTTTATAATATTACCTCTACGAACTGAAAACTGCCATCAAATGTAAATAACTTACCTGGCATCAATGTGTGAGTAGGCATCTTTAAGCATTTAACATGAAAACTACAGTTGTTAGCAACATTTAGTGCTTGTCCTACTATGTTAACACCACCATCTGATGTGCTTGGTAATACATTTCTGTTTAACTGTAAAGTAAACTGTCCTGCTACTATTTCTGATCCTAATACTGCTTGTTTTACTTGATATGTGTATCTGCTGTTTGCTGGTTGTATGTAATCACCTACATCAAATATGGTATCTGCCGCTGATATAGTTGCGGCATTAATGTCTATAACCATTGTTGATCCAGTAAATGAGAATATATCAAACTTAGCAAGTTCTGAGTTAGCCACTGTTCCAGCATAACCCATGATGTAACCCATACCAGCCGTAGCACTAAGTTTTATTTCTTCTTCTACAGTGGTATTCTTTGTTTGTAATACCTGTAACATACCTCTGTTAGCACCACTCCATTCAAATGCTCTTGCTACATTAACTTCAAATGTGTATATAGCAGGGCCTCTACTTGCTGTTTTTAATCTTTGTGATCTACTCATAACAGCACCTGTGATAGGCATATTGTTTATGGTTATGTTTGTGCTATTGTTTATTATTGTTTGAAATGACATTAAAATCTCCTACCTGATGGTAAATCGTTTGCGCCTTTACTTACCACAGCATGTAAGAACTGGGGATCTTGTGCGATTCTGGCTTGAAATGAGGCTGTATCTATGGCCTG
>OBMK010002104.1_pt1 | contig 15624 bp, 16 predicted proteins | sample 1539081 | NCBI WGS metagenome assembly OBMK01 (sample SAMEA3355528, study PRJEB22509) | marine metagenome | biome: marine; feature: river plume; material: water | place: USA | collected 2010-08-07 | depth 0.5 m | reverse complement strand
TAGTTGCAAAGTTAGCATCATCACCTAATGCGGCTGCTAATTCATTTAGTGTATCCAATGTACCTGGTGCACTATCTACTAAACCTGCTACTTGTGTATCTACATAACTTTTGTTTGCAGCATCACTTGCATTAGTTGGTGTAGCTAAACTTGTAATCTTTTTTGATCCAATATTCATACCATTAGTGTCATGGAAAGTAACCATTTCTGTAGTACTAGTACCATCATCTGCTACACTTGCAATAATTAATCTTTTACCTGCAGTAGCATCGTTATCTGCTCTAATCTGTGCTAGATACTTTGTGCTACTGTCGTTTTTTAAACTAAACAACATAGGAACTGCTAAATCGTCAAAACTAGTTTCACTTCCTATGTCTTTTTTGAATTCTAATATACTAGTATCTCTACTAGTGCTTTCTCTTGCAATACTATGAAAAGCTGTATCACTTGCACTTAGTAATCCTGTAAATGAACCATCTACATCATTGAATGTTAAGTTACCTGAACCATCTGTTACAATTGCTTGTCCTGCGGTACCATCAGCACTTGGATACCTTAATCCATCTAATACTACTTTACCAGATCCGTTTGGTGTTATTGCAATGTTTCTATTACTGGTGCTTATTAAACTGTGTGTTACTATATCTAAATCACCACCTAATTGTGGACTTGTATCTTCTACTATGTTAGCTAATTTACCACTGTCAATTGTTTTTAGTTCATCTCCAGCACTAACACTTAATCCGCTTAATCCTGATGCTATTGGAATTATTGATATGATCATAGTTTTGACTCCTTATTGATTTTCTATATACACGCTGTCAGGTGCATACTCTTGTAGTGTTACATCTACTGTACTATCACTATTTAGTACTATAGCACTAACCCTCATTTTCTTTTTATTAGCACCAGTCCAACCAGGTACTTCATGATCTACATATACTGTATCATTAACATCTAATTTAAGTGCTTCGTGACTTGCTTTGAATGTTACAATAGTCATGTATCTACTGCTGTCTAAATAAAAGTTACCTAACTTAGTAGCCATTGCTTCATTTGCTATAAATGTAAGATCAATAGTTCCTTCATTTATTATGTTATTGTCCGCAGTTAAATATGAACTCTTTTCTAGTTTTAAACTGTTTGGTTGCCAATCTAATGCAGGATCAAAATAGTTAACTTTTACTGTATTGAATCTGTTCTTCTTTGAACCTAAACTAATAGTCCATTCACCTATGATGTTGCTGGTGTTGAATTCAAATGCTCCACTAAAACTTTCTTGTTTGTTTACTTTGATACTGTATTGTCCTCTACTGTAGTACATGTTTGTGTTACTACTTCCTAATATGTTTTGTACATTGTTGAATAGTGTATCGCTTGTTTCAATAACTCCATCAAATGTCATTCCTATTGTGTCGTAATAGTTACTTGCATCATGGAAACTATCTATGTCTATGTCCGCGGCTGCTAGTCCTTTACCGTATAAATTGTTTGTAAGATAGTCGTACAGTACATTAGCAGGGTTTGAATGCCTGCTGTGTGTTCTTAGTGTATCTGCATTTGTAGTTCCTGCTTTAATTTTAGTTACATCAGCTACTCTCATACCGTTTGATTCAACTAGTATTGTTGGTGCACCTGGAAACTTATCTCTGTCAAACTTCATTCTAGCATAAATGTATGCTACACCTCTTAGTCTGTGATTGCTTGACCATTCATCACTTTTTGCTGCATCAAAGTCAGTAAATGTATTGTATTCTCTACCTACAGTATGTGATTGATCTGTTGGTCCACGGAATGTAGCAATGTCTAAGAACCCATCAAATGTTTTATCATTTGCAGGATCATTAGCATCATAATCTGGATGACTATCACTCATAATACCGCCGCCACTTGTCCAAGCGACTTTATCATTTAGTATTATTTTAGTAGCACTTGGTCCATCCATGTTGTATGTAGCATCATCTAAATTACCACCATTAGCATATGCTAGTACTACATGTAGAAATAGTGTTCCACTTGCTTCACCTGCTTCGTTTGTGCTTTGTAGATATACTCTAGTACCACCTAATCGTCTTGACCCATAAACTACTGGTAATGCTGCTGTGTTTGATGTTTTATTAATTAATAATCCACTATCAGCAACTCCACCGCCACCACCTCGTTTAGATTTACTACCAAGTAAACTGCTGGCTGCAAATTGTAATCCAATACCAAATGCTGTTGCTGCAAATCCACTTAATCCTATTGCGGCTGCCGCATATGGAGCAAATATTGCAATACCAATACTAATTATAGTTCCAATACTTTTACCCATTGTTTATTCTTCCGGTCTGTCACACTCACAAGGGAACTCTTTACATTCCTCACAAGTATTATCATCAAGCCAATCTGACTCTTCTTCTAATAATGCTGTTTCTGCTAGTTCTGGTGTTTCATAAGCTGTATCTTCTACTTCTGCTGTATCTTCACCACCTTGTTTACGCCAACAACTTGTCATAGCTTTTTCAACTGCTTCAGTTGTATAGCTTCTTAGTCCTTGACCTTCAGTCATACTCCAAAACACACCATTGTGAAAGATAAATGCACTATTGTACCAGGGCTTTAGAGTTTGTATTGCTATATCGCCTTCTCTCCAGCTTTTGTTTTTACCTTTGCTTGGTTTAGCTTTGTATTCATGTATGTTCATCCACTGTTGTAGTCCCATATAACCTTTTGCAAACTTCATTGCGGCTCTAGGGTCTCTGTATTTAATCATACTCATTAAATTTGTTCCGTATGCACTATCATGGAATTCAAATACAAATGTATTGCAATCATTTATACCCCATTCATATGCTACACCATCTTTACTTGCGATGTATTGTGCTAATTGGAATTTTTGTTGTAACTTCATGTTATTACTCCTATTCTTTCCATTGTATATCTTTGAGTTGTTCTTTTGCAAAAGCAAATCCAACATCGCCACTATACAATCCTTGTTGTCTACTATCGTTAGTTATTAATCCATTCTCACGCTCATAATCAACCCAGTGACTACTACATGTAGCCGCAAGTGTTGTAGTGCCTGCAGGATCATCTTGTATAACAGGGCTGTCAACACGCCCTTTAAACATCAAGAAACTATCAATATATGAACTATGATCAAAGAATGTTCTATATATGCTTACATCTTTGTCTACATAATCATATTGTAGTATATCACTAATAAAGTTTGTACCTAGTTCATGACTTGGTAATCCACTTAAACTAATAGTGATTTCACTTGTTGTAAATATCTTGTTTTCTTCAATTGAACTGAAGCCTAAAAACTGTCCTACACTTAGATATGTGTTTCCACTTATAGTAATGTTCATAGGTGCATTTGTAATGTACACACCATCATCAATATCCATGTATAAACTTTCATAGCATTGAATAACTTTCTTTGCGACAGCTGTTTCTAATGCAGTACTTAATCTATCAGCCATTATTTAAACTCATCCAAGTCAAACATACAGGTCATTCTGTATAATCCATCTGTACCAATTGTGTATTCAAAGTTATCTTCTGCTAGTGTAACAATTAAGTGGAATGGATTTTTGTATACAGTATCGTAACCATCTAGTGCTGTATTTGAACCATGTGCTATTCTAAATTTAGCTTCACCATAAATGTTTGAATCTACATTATCATTTATTACTTGTACAATGTTACCATTTGCACTTCCTACACCACCCACAATAAGAGCTTCACCTCTAACAAATACATCTGGTTGATTTGCTTCAAAGCCTTCTACTAGTATTGTTTTGCTACCTACTGCAACACTATTTCTTACTCTGGTTGTAGTAATGTAACTGTCTGCATATTGATCTGTTCTACTGAATAGTAAATCATAGTTTCCATTTTGATTTTTGATGTTAAAGTAAAAAGGTGTTGCTTGGCCTCTTGCGGCTTGTGCTACAGCTTCATACTCTCTAAAGTTATCATATGTCATCGGTGGATAACTTACTTCTAATTGATGTTTGATAATACCACTTGTACGAACATACTTTGTTCCGTTTTGACTTCTAGTAACACTACCCGGTTGCACTAATGTTACTTTTATGCTATTTGGTGTAACAACATTTGGCCATGTTTTACTTGTACTAAAAGCATCTGAATCCCATTCATCATCTGTATCAAATACATCTGGTGCATAAGGAGTTGGTGCTACATATTCATCTGCTTTAGATTTTACTTTAAAAAGACCTATAATAGGATTGTTGTCAGTTGCACTAGCTAGTGTTCCATCAACTGCACCACTACTAGCTATTTTAAACATACCTCTGTTTGTATATGTGTATGTGTTATCTAAATAACCACTGCCATTTACATCTGCACCTACAACTGGTGTAGATATGTATGTTGGTGTAACAGTAGAGGTAAAAGTATTACCTTTTCTGTATAATGTAGTAAAATCAAATCCATCACTAGCATATGTTTTTACATTGCTTGAGTTTTGATAGTTGTAACTGTGTATACCTGGCCAAAGCATTGTGGGATCAGCAATTTCGTAAAACAATTGATTTGTATTACCTGTGTATGCTCCATCATAAACATCACCGGCTGCATCTACTAATGGTTGTCCATTCCAGTCACCACCTACTGTTGGAATACTTGCACCTGACAAATTAAGTTTGTTGTAAAACTTACCATTGTCATGTGTAAACTCGGGAGTTGCGCCTGCAGTATATCCAAAGTTTCTGTGTGTCCAAAAGTCAACAATACGAATGTTACCTGTAATTGTACTTGCATGGGTTGCTTTTAACTGTGTCATAGTACCACCCGCTGAGTCTGTGGGATTTTCAAATAATGTTATTATGTCTGTAGCCTCGTCAAATTCATATACAAAAAATGCACTAGTATCCATTGCGGCTGGAATAGCTTTTCCAGCACTTGTTCCTTGTGTTAGTTGTACTCTACATAAACCTCTGTAAACAGTATCTGCACCAGTTGGGCGTTGGAATCTTTGACTTCTTATACCAGCTAATAGTGTTGTTGTGTTTGAATAACTGTCTAAGTCAATACTAATATGTGTATCGGCTCCACTTGTACTCATAGTAAAAGCTAAATCATATGTGTTAGCTGAATCATCAGCATAGAAATATTTTTCAGTTGCAGTTGGACTAGTAAACTTGTGTGTTACTGGTGTAGTTCTACCTACATTTGTAAACATCTTGTAAACATTATTAGTTACTTTTTCTAAGTAAACTCTAGTATCTGGTACTAAATTGTATATATTGTTTGCATCACTGTCTATGTCGGTAGTACCAGCAAAGTTATGTTTGTAAAGTACATCTAAGTGACTACCTGTTACATAATCTTCATTGAAGCCATCAAATATAACTAAACAGCCATCATAGCTTCCATCGTTTTGTGCAATCAACATATGATCATCTTGTTCTACATTAATAAGGTCTATTTCTTTTATTGTTGTTAATCCACTGTCTGAATACAATTGAATTTTAGTTGTATCAATTACTTTTGCATATGTACTAGCAATACCATTTAAACCTACATAGTCACCACCAAAGCCAAAGAAGTTTACTTGATCACCATTGCTTAGTCCGTGTGCAACTGTAGTTGTTAGTTCAATTACTGCACCTGCAGCAAATACACCTGATACACCAGTGTTAGCAGTGGCTACTGCTTTTACTTCTAGTGTTGCAACACTATTTGATTTAGGTTGTCCAGTATGCTCAATTGTTGGATGTTTTTGTATTTGGTTAAATGTTAAATTTGTATCTTCAACAAAGCCATCAAAGTATGTCATGTAATTAGCAATAGCTTGACTACCTGCTAGTGTTGTTGTACCTAATGTTGTTCTAGGATTGATACTTGGCCAAATTCTATATGTGCCAGTAAGCATATCATCTACTCTTTTATCTACACCGTAGCTGTTATCACCACTCCAGTTAGCTGTGTCTGCTACATTTCCTTGTGCGGAGTTAGTGTTACCCCATATGTCTTTTAATGTTGCCATGTTGTACTCCTTATCCTGTTATTCCCGTTCGGCCTCTTTGATTGTAGCCTTGCGTAACCATATTAATAATTTGTGGCTTGTTCTTTATTAAGAACTCTACACCTGTTTGTGTGTCCATTGCATTAATATTAAAATTAATAATTGGTGCATCACTACCACTATTTAGCTCTTCGTTTGATACCACTTTTCCAGTTGTATTAGGAACAAATAACTCTGGTCCTCTTTCACCAACTATGTGTGGGCTTCCGCCTTTGGCTACTCCACCATTTGCTAAGAATGGAATTTTCAATCCACCCATTGCGGCACCTACTGTTGGTGTTCCAAAGAAGCTACCAATCATGTTACCTAAGTTGAAGCCGCCTCCGCCGCCTCCACCACCGCTTACATTAAACAGTTGTCCTAGAGCACTATTGATTTGTGATTCTAATATTTGTTGTAGTATGTTATCTAATGTTCTACTAAACACATTGCTTAGTGCATCCATCATTGATTCACCTGTACGGATTGCTGTAGCAAGTTCTTTACTAATGCTACTGCTCATACCTTTGAAACCTTCTTGAATAATATCTGCTGTTGTTAGTGCTTTTTCTTGATATATTCCCAAACTTTCTTGGATTGTATCACGCTGTTCTTCTAGTGTATCAGTTAAGAACTTTTCATCTACACCAGCTTGTTTTGCTAGTACGCTAACATTGGCTAATGCAGTTTCTACATTTTTTAATTCTTTTGCTTGTTCTTTGTATTGTTCTATTAGTGTTTCATTGAAAGTTTTTTCTTTTTCTTTAGCTTCAGCAAAACTAAATCCTGCTTGTGTTAATTGTTCTCTAGTTGCACCTTCAGCTAACAATGCATCACGAAGTTTTAGTGTACTTGCTGCTGTTGCATCATTGTTTGATATTAAACTTTGATAGTGTGCTATTTGTTGATCAAATGGTAAACTTTCAACTGCAATATTCAAACTACTAAATGCTGCTTTAAGTACATCTGCACCAGCACCAGCTTGTACTAGAGCTTGATACAGTTTCATGTTTTGTGCTGTAGTTTCAATTGTTTTGCTTGAGTTTAGTTTTAGTTCTTCTAACAGTTGGCTAAAGTTTTTAGCTAATTCTTTTGTAGTTACACCAAGTTGTTTCTTAAATTCATTATATTGGCCTAGTCCTATAACTCCTCTTGCATACTGTGATTCAACATCATTTAGTATTTGTGAATTGAACTGCATTATCTTAATATTCTTTTCAACAGCATCACTCATTTGTTTGTAGTGGTCTGTAAATGTTAATATTTTGTCTTTTTTATCATCACCAACAGCAATAGCTGTATTTGCACCTAGCTTTTCAGCTGCCTTGGCTGCTCTTAGTATTGCATCTTCGTATACAGGATATTGTTTATTAAAATCATGTATCTTCTTTTCTTCTGCTGCAATTTCTCTTAGTTTAGTTGCTTGTTTGTCTAACTTATCAGTTACACCTTTAACACCTTCTTCAGCACTTGTACTTCCAGTTTCCATCAATTGAAAGTATAGTGTACTATCGTTTTCTGTTTCTTTAATTTTTTCTCTGAGTGCCTGCATACCCAGTACCATGCCATCCATTGCGGCACCAAATCCAAAGTCAACTTGTCCACCTTGATCAGCAAACACTTTAGCCATCTTCTCATACTCGGCATTCATTTGTGATAATTCAGCTTTTAGTTCTTTTACTCTTTCATCTTTACCACCAGCTGTACCTATTTCAGCATCAAAGCCTACTCCAGGAATCTTACTAATAGCAACAACAATGTGTTTCATTACATTACCAAATGTTGCAAATGCATCTTTAAAATCATCCACAAACTTAGCCATTGCTTTAATAAATGTACTAGTACCTTCTAAGAAGCCAGCTGCTAAACTATTAGCAAAGGCTTTCATTCCACCTTGACCTTCAATTGTTAAGATCAGTTTCTCTCTTAACATTTCACTTAGGTCTTTGATTGTTTCACTTAATGCACCAAAGAACTGCATACGGAAGCCTTTGCCTACATCAAATAACTCAGACATTGCATCATTAGCATCTGCGGCTGCTTTAGTTAAATCTTTACTGATAATTAATCCTGCTTCTGCGGCTCTCTTACCAATCAATTCAATTTTGTCTGCTCCCATGTTAGCAATGTTAATCATTGCAACACCTTCTGAGTCAAAACCTTTCATTGCTAATGCTAGTGCTAGAGTACTATTTTCTACTCCACCTAACTTACGCATAAACTCTGCAAATACATCTGTACCTTCACGGAAGTTACCATTTGAGTCTTTCATGCTAATACCCATTTGTTTCAATGGTTTTAATAGTTCACCCGAACCTTGTTGTGCTTCACCTAATCTACGCAAGAATCTCTGTAAACCCATATTAAAGGTTTCAGTTGATATACCTGCTCTGTTTGCTATTACTTGATATTTTGATAGGAATTCTGTTGTTACACCTAGTTTGGTTGCTGTCTTACCAAGTGTATCTAGTGTATTCATTGTGCTCTTTGCCATAAAAGCAAATGCACCTGCGCCAGCAACTGCGGCCATACTTACATTACGCAGACCTCTTGTTAAACTGCCCAAGCCTTTCATACCAGCGTTACCAATAGTTTTAAAACTACTGTTCATCTTCTTAACAGTAGCATTAACTTTGACTGCTCTAGTGTTTACTTGCTTTAGGCCTTTCTCTACTTTGCCAAGTGGGGCAGAAGTTTGATCAACTGCCTTAATAATTAATTCATATGTTGAAGCCATTTAACGCCTCCCCCTCTTCTTGTTTTTAGCAGAGTCCATTGCTTTCTTTTCCTGTTCGTTCATCCAAACATAAAAGTCGACCCAGCCTTTAATCTCAAATGTTGAAAGTTGTAATACTTCTTCAACACTTTTATGTAGATCTTGTGCTAACTTGTAGAGAAATCGAATATCGGGAAGGTCTACTAGTTTCCCGAGCTTGTTTCCTCTTCAGCAATATCATTATTCATGCTTGTTACTACACGCAAGATAATTGCAGGATCTACTCTATTCATTAGTGCAGGTTTATCACCCATGTCAAACAAGTGTTTGCCATCTTCATCTAATGCTTTAATAATTAGTTGTACAACTAGTCCTTCTGTTGTTTTACCAGATTGTGTTAGTTCAATAACACGAGCTTCTTCAGCCATAGTTGTAGTTGTTTTCCAATAAACATCTTGATCCCATTCAGGAACTGCAATAGGTCCTTTTAGCCCACCTGCGAGTATAGTCTCAAAGTGTGCTGTTGCTTTTGCAATCAATCTGTTTTTTTCTGCTTTGTTCTTTTCTACTTTAGTGTTCATCTTATAGTTCTCCGTCTGTTTAACACCTTTTTCAAAGTAGGAACAACAATACCTTTAGGTGCTTGTTTAGAGGTTGGTGTACCAAGTTCTCCATCAAGTAATCCTATATATGTAGCTTTGTTGTCTATCACTGTCTTAGTGTCTCCTAACTTATATTGTCCTACAGTACGCCATTGCCTTTGTGCAAAGCCTGTACGGACAGGGGTTTTTGTTTTTGCAATTGTATTTATCTCTGCAAATACATCGTTAATAGTACGCTCAAACGCTCGTTCAATATCTTTAAAGATAGTCTTTGGATTGTCTGAGCGTACCATAATAGTTTTAGTCCTTAGCTTGTCTTATCATATGATAAATCGCCAGTTCCTTCAAATGTCATTGAATACTCAGTAACACCATCAAAACTTTGTGATCTAGATATGCTTGTAACAATTGCTGAACCTTTGTAAACTGCTAAATTAGCAACAGCTAATCCGCCCGGATAAACTTCAAAGTCTATCTTGTCGCCTGCAGTTACTACTGGTGCAGTTGGTGAGTCGTCGTGGCCAATAGCCGCGTCATCAATGTCCCAATATCCATCAACGGTTCCTGAAAAACCTTTGAAAGTTGCAATTATTTCTCTTGAAGCGTCACCCATTGATGTTGTGTCAATAGTTTCTGATGTTTCTTCTAAAGAAAATGCTGTTACATTTAACATATTGTGAGTAGCACTTAGTGTTGTACCAGTGTCTGATAAACGAACTACTCCATTTAAGCCTAATGTTTCTGCCATTTTAATATCTCCTAATAGCTACTGTTGCCTAGAGCAACAGTTGTTAAACATTACCACGGGTGTAGTAATATTCAACTGTGTAGATTATTGCTGCCTGTCCATATGGAGCAGTTTCACCTATTTCTCTAATAACGATTTCACTTGTATCAGCATTAATAGCATTACCACCTAATGTTGTATCTAGTGCAAGTTTCTCTTCAATCTTTTCCATAATAGTATTACGGTTTTGATCTCTGTTATTACTATACACTACAACATTGATAATAACATCCATTGTAGCTTTACGCCTTATTTCGTTACCAAAACTAGAGTCCTCTCGTCTTTCATTAGCACTTTCCACTAGTACATGTGGGTAACTTGTGGTTGCTATTTCGGACAGTACTTTAGGTTCTCTAGTAACTGTTTTGACTTCAGTGATTGCACCTATTTGACTTGCAATGTGTGCTGTGATGTCTTCTCGGATACTCATTATCTATAAACCCTATCCGCTCGTTGTCTATGTACTTCACCTTTAGCGATTGTACCATCATCATTGCTATCATATTCGATTCCTTGGGCCATTTCCATGTCCATCTCTTCTTCAAATCTAGCTTTGTAAAATGTTATCATTTCTCTAAAAGTGTCCCCACCGACTGCGAATGGTGATAGGGAAGGTAGGATATGAGTACTTAATGCACGAAATACTGTGGCTCTAGTCCACTGTGCCTCGGTCAATAAAGAAGCATCAAACTCACTGCCAGTGCTACGGCCTACTTGATTGTAGCCCCCACTGAATGTTTTGTTATACCAGTTTACTTCTAAATAACGCTTAACATCTTTTTCTGCTTCAGCTAAATCTGAAGTGAAATCAGTTATACCGTGATTTATAATAGTTGGTAATACTTCAACTAGTTGTGCGTTTGTTGCGAATGCCATATCCTATCTCCTATTTAATTATTGATTACAGAGTTGCGTCTGAAGTCATTTTAACAATTTTAGTATTGTCTAAAAGTGCTGCACCAAAGGCTGCTGAAGCAACAACTTCAAAGCCACGGATTGATTCGTCACGCTGTGTAGCAATACGAAGATCTCTCTTCATTACCATACCAATTGCTGCTGGATGGAATACTGCTGAAATTGCGTCACCTGAACCGTCTACATCTACTGAAGCTGATTCAAAGATATTGATACCAGCAACACGACCTAAGAAGTAATCTCTTGCCGCTGTGTTAACTAGATCATTTGCACTCGGGTTAGTACCTGAGTTCAATAGTGCTTTTTTAACATTAAACGCTGCTAATGGGTTTAGTACTGCTACTAGACCTTGCATTGGTACACTTGCGTTACGCAATGTAGCTGCTGCTTTTAGGATGTGTTCAATTGTTAGTTCTGCGCCTGCTCCTGGACCAGTGTCTACTGAAGCACCTGTGAATAGGTCAACAATAACTTCGTCCATAGCTTGTGCTACACCGCCACCTAATACTGCACCAGCGTCTTGTGCTACTGCTAAAGGTGAAGATTCCATAACAATATCTTGGATAGTTGTCATTGAACCATATTCTGCGGCTGTGATATCTACTGCTGTTGCTGCGATATCTTCATTTGAAAGGTCAGCACCAGCTGCTAGAGCTGTCATTGCTGCCGCTTTCGGCCATACTGGAACTGAAGCTGTTAAACCTGGTGTTCCTTGCATGTTATAAATTGTTACTAAGTTTCTTAGTAAAGCATTTTCATTCATTGTAAACTGAGCTGCTTGTGTTACATTTTCAAACAATTGTCCAGCTGAGTTACCTGTATCGATTTCGTTCGCCATTTTATTTTTTCCTTATAAAAATGCAATAATCAGTAATTACTGACTATTGTTAAACTTTCTTGCATTACCAATTTTATGTTTCTGAGCGTAAATTGCTCTATGTTCCGGATTAGTCATATCAAGATCGGATAATTTAACTTCTCTTGAAGTTGTGTGTTTTGCATTTCCACTAGCACCACTTCCTGCTGGTTGTGCTGCTTTGAAGTATGCGTTCTGCGACATAAACTCTTGTACTGCTTGATCCAAACTAACTGGTTCTGCAGTATTAGTGTCATAACGCAAATTGCCCTCTGAGTCTACTACTTCAACAGTTCCATTATTATAACGAACCTGTGATTTAAGCAAGTTAGCAACATGTTCTGGGTTAACTGCTTTATGCTGTGCGGCTGCATTTAACAACGCACCATCAACATGTACTTTTTCAAGTTGTGATTGCATAGTAGCTAACTTATGATCTGCTTCTGACTTTTGCTTATGAAGTAATTCTTCAAATTGCTCTTTTTTCATCATCTGTTGTTCTTTGGCTTGCTCCGCCGCGGACTTCAGATTATTGTACTCTTCTAAGTCAATGCCTTCAAACTTACGCTCAACTTGTTTAAGTCTATTAGCGATAATTCTATCAACATCTTCTTGTTTGAAAAGTTTCTCAGCCTGGTTTGTTTGTGTTTCCTGAACTTCAGTAGATCCAGTATCTACATTCTCAGTGTTTTCTATGATTTGTTTTTCGTCCATATTACGATTCTCCCTTGCAAGGATAATTGTTAGGATATTGGGGGGTTGTCATCAACCTATCCTATAAAGCTATTTATGACTGTTCTTCTTCACCATTCTCTGGTAACGAAACATTCATTGCTTTGTGATCTTCAGCTATATTATCTAATACAATCTGTAGATCTGATTCATCATTGATCATTAGTCTAGCAACTTCATTATGCATGTAGTGTACAAAACTATCATGTGGGACAGTTTCTAACGCACTCTTGTATAATGCTATTTCTTGATGCTTGTCTCTTAGATCAAACTTCTTCTCATATTCAATATAGAACTCATCAGTTGGTTCAACTCCTTGTAAATCAAACCACATGTTCCACATTTTCTTTTCTGCTGATTCTAATACACCAGCAGTATCTGCTAGTTTAGCGTTCAACATTTCCTTTTCCACTTGTAGTGAAATTCCGCTTTGTGCACCTTTCTTAGCTTTAATAGCTGTAAGGTGTGATAATTCATCTATAGCATCTACTTTTTGTTCAATGCTTCTTAGAATACCATCAACACTTGCACCTGTTGGTTGTAACAAATAAGGTACATTACTAGTATCTTCTGGGATAGTAATAATTGCACCAGCTCCACCTGAAATCTCAGCAGCGGGTTCGGCCACAATACTTGGGTGACTTGACAGTCTAATCGTTTGATACAATTCCGATGACAAGTTGTATATTTCTCTTTGCAGATCACATACATCACCCACTGCACTTGTACCAACTCCCTTGTGGAAACTTTTATCTGTTTGTACATGTATAAAAGGTACATAACCTATTGGATTAGGATATTCTTCATAATTCAATACTTTACCATAATTCAAGCTGATGTTGTCTTTTGTACTTGATAGTTCACTTAATTCCATACCATCATATATTTGACCAGCTTCGCCTTTTTGTACTGTGTACACTTCAATCATATCAGGATGCCAACAACGGATAATATCATAATCTTCATATGATTCATCAATTACTTTTACATAATCCAATGTTCTTTGTCCGTTTGTCTTCTTGCTGTAACTCCAGTCTCTTACATTAGTAGGACTGTAAAGTGTAGCATATGTTCTAATATCTTCTGCTATTTCTTGTGCTACTGTATCTACTTGATATGCAGGACGATCCATTGCCACCCATGCTCCACCGTAGATAGTTACCATGTCATTAACTTCACGCATGAAGTCATCTAGTGTTGTATAGTCTAAATCAGCATTCTCTAAAAACTTCATTGCAAAAGGATTGTCTACTAGCGTACCCATAGTTCTCTTTGGTGGGTTTCTAAATAGGAAACTTCTGTATGCATCTACTATTTGACGCACATGGTTTTGTAATGCTGTGTCTATTAATCTTTGTTGATATTGGTTACCTGGTGCTTGATCTTCTGCAATATACTTACGCAAGAATGCACCATCTCTGTACTCTTCTGCTCCCATATACGAACGCATGTAGTAATCCCAACGATACGCATATTCAGCATAGCCCGGATGTACCGAACTAAGTTGTTTTGATGTTTTCATTTTATATTTTCCTCATTGAGTATGTTTAAACTGTCCATGGGACATTGCCTTAAGGCCATTAACAGAGCAAATGTTAATTACAATGTTATTTATCATCTTTGTCAGCCAAGAAAAAACCCGCTTATGCTAACTTAAAGGAAAAACATAAGCGGGTTAGTGTGTTATTATTGTGTACCCTCAACTTATTTTGGAGAAATACAGTAGTGCTAACGATGACCTCGTTATATACACAATAATAAATTTCGTATAATACTCATTATACTGCTGTTACTCAACAACTGTATACAGTTTAACACAACTACATCACTGTGTCAACCTGTATATATATTTATTTATTCTATTTCTTTTTGATAGGTTTGTATAGACTCAACTCATCAAGTTGCTTTTTAGTGTCTTTGAATAGTTCAAACATTACGCTGTCTCCTCTGCATTTAGTTTGTCTGCTAATGCTTGAGCATCTGATTGAGTTTTTACAACTTTATCACCATTTAACCATCTTCTTTGAATTGCGTTTCCATGCTTATAAGTAGTTACAGGTCTTTCAACTACCCAAGTGCCATTATTTTTTTTAACAGGCTTCCATTCTATACTCATTACGCTGTCTCCATCATAAACTCTTCTTCATCCGAGTAGTTCAGTCTATTAGCGGCTGTTCTACAATGTAGCAATACTTCACTTTCATAATCTTCCATTACACACAACACCTGGTTTGGATCTAGTTCACTTGAGTGTATTTGTTTAATTGCTGAGTTTGTATTTCCATACCTGTTAGCAAACCATAGAGCTTTTTCTCTGTCTGTGGTCCAACTCCAAGCATAATCTGGAAGTGTGTTTAGATAACCTCTATACAAGGTTTTGGGTTTTTTCAACCATTCAAGTGTAGCAGCATTTTGTCCTGGGTTTTCAGCAAATATTTCTGTCCAAGCTTCAACTTGATTTCTTGGATGTTCAGTTCTCTGCCATACCTCTGTAACTATCTCCCACCACTTTTCAGTATCTTCTGGCATATCTCTATCATAACTTGCATTGAACAATACTTCTAGTTGCTGATGTCTATCATAGTAATAGGTACCACCATCTGACATTGGTCTACATGTCCACCAGCTGTTATGTAATCTGTTTGTGGTAATTTCCATTTTACCGCCTTGTAAAAAAGCCTCTATTGAAAATTCATTCATTACGCTGTCTCCTCTTCCCACCATGTCTTTACAATGGTATTACCATTTCTTGACACTTCTTCACAATATGCTTTAGCTTGAACATCTATGGGAACTACACTATCAGTCTTAAATATTTGTGTACGAATGTAATTTGGTGGTTGGTTGTTCATACTATTATTGGTTGTAGTCTGAACATAAAATGTTGTTGTATTTTTCATTATACTGTCTCCTCAACATTGTATTTTGCTTTTAGTTCAGCAATCTTTTTGTTGCTTACAGGTTCTTGGTGACCATTACTTTCTACAAATAATGCCC
>OBMK010002103.1_pt1 | contig 15629 bp, 32 predicted proteins | sample 1539081 | NCBI WGS metagenome assembly OBMK01 (sample SAMEA3355528, study PRJEB22509) | marine metagenome | biome: marine; feature: river plume; material: water | place: USA | collected 2010-08-07 | depth 0.5 m | reverse complement strand
CCACCTGTATTTATATTTTTGAGTCGCTACAGGTTTAACAGTGTTTTTACTCACCCGACTATATGGTTCCAACAGTGGAGTTAGTGTAGAGAGAGAGGAGTTACTACTCGACACTGTTGGAATTCTTTTTGAAAATGACCTCATAACCTGAGACCGATTCTCCAATTCTTTTATTCGTTAAGGCATCAATGCCTGAGTTGTAGAAAGTTAAAACGTGAAGAACCTCTCCATCCTTCTCATAATACTTTCTCAGGTCGTTCGCTTCATAGAACGTTCCTTGGTTCGCTGTTTCCCAAGATGCTATCTTGTAACCAGGATACTCTATAGAATCGTGTTCTGAAATGAACCTGACCTTCATTATGCGAACTCCTTACCGTCCACATAATTTTCCCACTCAGCATTAAGTGCATCAAGATCCGCCATGGTGTAACAGTCACGAATACGCATGCGAGCATATGACTTACTTGTCATATCTGCCAACCAATCTTCAAGACCCACAGACGCCATGTAGAACTTATATTCTTCTACAGTAAAGATACCCATCTCTGCCCAGTGAGACATATCTTCGGTAATAATGCCGATGAACAATCCTGGAGTTTCCGCCATCTCTTTACGGTATATTTCGTTTCTTTTTTGAATGTATGTTAGTAAATCCATAATATTTTCTCCTCAATTAAAAACTCTCTACCCTTATATTATATCATACTTTTTGTTGGAAGTAAAGAAAAATCGTCATAAAAGATTTCAATGATTTCAATGACTTAGAAAAAAAGTTTATTTATACGTCTGAATAATCAACCTTACAAACTGTGCGCCAGTTCTTGCCAAACTTCTTTTCACAGTGTATTCTATAGTCAACACCATATTTCTCTCTAAGTTTGTTTTCACGGTATTGCGGATTATCGTTTAACCAACTAGATAACCACACATTAAGCATCCAAAGAGGGATACCTACAATTAGAAAACCAAATAGAAAATCTGACATATTACCAAGTTCTTTCTTTTCCGCTGATAGTATTAGGTTTCGCCTCAGCGAGTTGCTCTCTGAGGTCTTCTATTTCTTCGGTGAGTTCCGCGATTCTTTTGAGCAGGTAATACTTTTCACCCACTTCTTCTTGCATTTGCCTTTTGTATATGTTTACGTCTGGATCCATTTACTGTACATTTCCTCTTGTAACCTATATGCCTCCTCTTCCCAAGGAAGGTTCTTATAGGTTTCTACAGTATCATAGATTGAAAGATATTCTTCACCTTTCCACGATTTCCTGATACCGTAATCTTTAAGTTGACCACGCTCGTGTTGGCGAACGTGTACCATTTCATGAAACACTGCAGTCACGATATCGGCATCGCCTAATCCCTGTTGTATTTCGATTTCGTGCCGACCTTTTTCAACGCACATATGGTATGCATCTGCGTCATCAGGTATAGAAGCAACCTCAAATTCTACTTCAAGGTTTTGCTTGCGAGGCATCAAATATTTCATAGCAAAATTAAAAGCATCGTGTACAAGATTGTGCTCTCGTCGAGTTCCACCTTCGATACTTATGTTTATCATAGTATTTTCCATACACTTATTATACTATATTTTTGTTAGAAAGTAAAGTTATTTTTTATCATTTTTTGTATGAACTTCGACTCTTACATTATCTGTCACAGCAAATTTAATCTTATCATGTTTGTGGTGTATGACAAAATTAGTTCTAGTCTTTCCCTCAGAATATTCACCCTTATCGCTGAAGTCTTTAAACATATTTTGCCAAACAGGACGCCAGTTTTCTGCTAGTCTGTGATTGTTCATATTGCCGCGATCACTGTTCATAACCAAGTCTGTGTAACTGCGTAGATTGAAATCACAGATAGAATCAAACCCCCACATATGTACTTCTTCTGCCCTTAGTTTAGCACAAGCATAATAAACTGCCATATGACCGCAGTTGAAGTCAGTATAGTTTGGAACATAACTAGGAAGTTTCGTATAGAACTCTTTGATTCTACCAGCGATTTTTAAATGAAAGTTTGGATGTTTTTCCATGTACATTTTAGGACGCATGCCTACGATCCATTCGCCAGGAGGAAGTGATACCTCTTGTTTGTTAATTGCGTGCATCATTTTGAAGTCAACAATCACAGTAGCATACTGGTCAGGAACTTCAAATGGTGAGAAATTACAAGTAAGTTTCAAACCTTTTCGTGGTGCATTATTATAATAATCTGCACAATCACCATTACCTATAACGTGAACAACTCTTTTACCCACTGATCATTTCCTTAATCTGCATCAAACCTTTAATCTTCTTCTTACCCTTTGCACCTGTATGGTGCTGAATACTTATACGTCCAGTGTAACCATCTTCGTCAGTAGCAAGGCGAACAACATTCCATTCCTGAGGAAGATCATTGATATGCGTGATACGAGTGATAGGGTTAAGCAAACCGTGTAAAACTTCTTGATCACCTACATTAGGATTAGCACGAATAGCATTACACCAAGTGTGGAGTATCTCTGGTCTGCCGATATACCCTACAACTCCACTGTTATGCCATGTTTCTCCACGTCTAGTCGACCAAGGTGTATCTTCAACCATACTTAGTTTGTTTGGTACGATTTGTTTGAAAAGGGGAGTAAGACTTCTTTTTATCTCACAATCAGTATCTAACCAAAGAGTCTTTCTTGCTGGACTGTTAAACATAGCAATAGGTTTATTAAACCAACCTTTGTCTTTAGATTCCCTCAAGTTCATGATACCAGTAACAGACGGATGTTTTGCCATCCTTGCTACCATTTCCTCTGACATACCCCAATCAGAAACAATTAGAGGTCGCCTTTCATGCATTACATAGTTATTCAGAAACCATGTAAGTTGCCATTCAGACGTTTCATCACATCCTGTTAAAACGCATTCATCATATTTTCTATCACTTGACATTGACTAACTCATATTTGTTTGGTGTATAATTATGCTTCATCTGTACTCCAACTTCGTTTTGAATCGTAGAGAAGTTATCTCTCGCTTCGCAAACCCAAGGATAATATTCTTGGATAGTTGGTAAAGTATCTATATTCAAAAATATGTCAGTTGGGCGAGCATACCTTTGAGCAACTTCAACTAGAGTCCATGCACCTTTAGGACTTACCATATAACCGTGCGCACCACCGAAGTATCTTTTCTGAGTCAGAGGATTCACTCCAAGATTAGTTGGCAGGTTGTACTCACCATAAGAAGGTTTAGAAAAAGTCATATAATGCTTGAACATAGGAGCGGAAACTGGTACAGGTCCAGTGATAAACGCATCATGTTCGAATATAACAGTATTCACATTATCTAATACAGCACGTTCCCATAAACTAAAATGAGATAAGAATGCTGCCATACAGTTTACTTTGCGAGAATACTTTTCCTCGAACTGACCTGTAGGAATACCTCTTATTTTAAATTGAGTCTCAGGGTCATCCTTTGGCGTGAGAGCAGCAAACATCTCAACCTTTAATCCATAAAGAGCGGCAGACTTGATACATCTTTTTGCTGCTGCAACTGACTTTGGATTATCCATAATTGTAATAACGTATGCCTGATAATTCATAATCTATCCTGTAGTTGTTGAAGGTAATCCTTGAACCTTCGTATAATATTCTCTAGTAACGCCAAGCATTTCAATTAACTGTCTACACATAATAGCATCGTTTGGCCATGCGCCATATTCTTTGACTGCTTCAATTAAGTTCTCTGCCCCACTAGGTTTTATTATATAGGCACTATTTCCAGCGATCCCTTGCGGTATATCGAAATCATCAATGGTAGGAGTGAGTTGTATTTCTTGAGGACTTCCCTGAACCTTTTCATGGAATATCTTTGCTCTCCTAGTTGCCATTAAAGGATTATTGATACCAACAATATTGAATTTAGAATCTAAAATATAATTTGGATCAAGTGTTTTTATAAAGACGGCATCGTGTTCTAATATCAATATAGGTTCTTTTGTTGTAAAAGACTTATACCAAAGAATGTAGTGACTCATGAAACATGCCATCCTTCTAGCAGGATAAGCAGTTTGGTAGGGAGATAATTTTAAACCTGTTGCAATATCAACCATTTGTTGATCCCAAGGATATGTCCAAGTTACGCCATTTCCCCTCATCGTAGTTTCTGCCATGTCAGCAGTTACTGCGTCGAATGTAGAGATATCAAACGGATTTTTAAATTTCTGCGAAGATTCTTTTAAGGTTTTAGCACCCTTCTCAGATACTTCATTACCCTTTAATGTGATTACAAATGCTTTCATTTTCTTTTAAGTACAGTGTATCCTACGTTAGTTATTCCGCGTTCGATTATTTCCCAAGTTGGGTTGCTATCACAAAAATCTGAAAGACATCTATAAAGTGCATCTGGTGGGCGATCTTGGCAAATAGTAGTATCATGAGCGATAATATATTTTTTGATATAACCAGCATGCAAATCAAGTTCTTTTTGCATATGGTGACGAAGGTGTAAAGAATCAATCATTAGCATATCAATATCACGATCGCTGATAGAGTTTAATGCTGTAGAATCTGCTTCCTTTACTACCAGTTCAATATTGTGTTCTTTACAATATGGTTTAGCGAGGGATTTTAGTTTTAATCTGTATTTTTCATGATTGATATCAACCAATTCCATGTATTCTGGTTTATGATCACCAGTCATAACCGCAGAAGCAGAACCACCCTGATGCGTTCCAAATTCCTTATATGATTTACAATCTTTCATATATTTACGGATAGCGTCATGCATAGCACAGTAATCTCTACCATGAAATTCTTCTTGTTGTGAACGAATCTCAGTATAAAATTCTTCTACAGATTTAACCTTTTTCAAATTAGCAGTTAGCATAATTGACGACTTCCTTTAATTTATTCATATCGTAATGGTCGGCACCACGAAGTTGTACATGTACGAAATTAGCATTTTCAGTATAGTCAGAGATAGGACGGTTTTCTCCAGACGTTCCTGGTTTATAAAATATCTGACTATTCCATTTATAATCCATGATACCCCAGTTGAACATAGGCAACATAGCATTCAAATAATTCTGATCACCTTTGTAGAACTCAGGCAAACCACTTCTTTGCATTAGGTCAGTATATTCTTTGAAGTCAGGTAAAACTTTTTGAGCAGTTGCTCTACCGAGACCACTATACAAAACGCATCCAGAATTAAATACTCTTGGTCTACCCTGTTCATCACAAGATACTTCGTTACCATAAAAGTCTTTGATAACCTTCGCCCAGCGTTTATCGTTCGCTGAGTTAATACCTCCGATATCATTATCTTGCCTTAGTTGCGGTTGCATCCATTCTTCACATATGCCGATTTCATTATTAGAAGTCATTGCCATGTGCATAAACTCACCGAAGATATGCTGGTAGGTTTTACGAGGGATTACATCTGTGTCGCAAAATAAAATATAATCATAGTTATCGTATGCTTTATCAAATAAAGGTTTGAACGCACCATAGTGAGGATTATATCTACCAAGACCTTTTCTTTGGATTCTACAGTCTGATGGCCAAGAAGGATCAGATTCAAACTGATACTCCGCACCAATCGTATTAGCATATATCCTCATCAGGTCTACACCTGCTTGATTGCCTGAAGATAATGCGCCACCTTCCCAAAACTGATATATCAATGCTTTCATAATTTTTTTATTTCATTTTCAATTAAATCTAAAAAGGGAAGTGTACCAACCCTGAACTCAAGTTTACTTATACGATCGCAACTATGGTCTAAATTCATTGCCGCATAATGGTCTTCAAACTTTACCCCATCGCCATGGATTTTTCTACCACCAAAGTGAAAGTGTGCAGCAGGTATCCCATACGCATGAGAAGCAATAATACCGTGTAGACTGGTTGACATCATTCTTTCACAACTTGATATTTCCTTAGCAACCTCAAGTGGATCGTCGTTAAAAATATCAATGTAATGAACACCCTTTTCTTTTAGTTGCTTGATGATATTATATCGGCGATGAAGATAGTGAACCGTGCATCCTAATTTATATTTCTTTTCTTGTTGTGGAACAAAACGTGGTAATAAAAGAGCAGGATCACCGTAAATTTTAGGGCAATCTCCGCCACCCTTTAGCACATGCTCTCTAGTTATCGGACCTCTTACACAACGAAAAGTTACTCTTGGATCGTATGCTTCATTGCGACGAAATATGCCAGAACCAACAACGATTGATCCTGGTTCTGCTAATCTAGCAACAGAACCGATAACAAATAAATTTCCCTCTGTATGGTTTCTCGTATGAGTGTAGTTTACGCCATAATGATCTAACAAAGGTTTATTTAATATATCGCCAAAGTTTGGACCATCATGATCACCCCAATATGCTACATGCGTCATAGTATTTTTTTGTCAACTAATTCCTGATAGTTTTTAATCTTTTCACGTTTTGGACCAGACGGAGTTATCTTAGTTCTGATGTGTATAAACCCTGCCTTTTCTGGATTAGGTAGAAACGAACACTGACACCATTTTTTATCTAAAATGTATTTCTCTTGATTGGTGAGACCTTCAAAGTTAGCAAGGGTGTGCATAATACCTTCGTCTTCAAACACGTATGCCTTATTATAACTGTTCATCCAACCTTCGTTACCGCCAAGATTCCTTCTCAATCTTTTTCTCATTTCAAGATTCATCTTATAAATTGCACCACCCCAATATGGCGCAGAATATCTAGCGAATAAAGGATAGGTGGTAGCAATCTTGCGATGTAACATATTTTGAACTTCACTATACAACCCTATGCCTTCAAGATCAAAAACATTTTCTGTCATTCCTTTAGGGGCAAACATATCAATGTCTAGCATAAGAACTTGATCATATCCGTCAAACTCTTCGTCTAACATATGAACCTTTTGACAAGGAGAAGTAAGGTGGCGACGGAAAGGTCTACCTGTAATCAGTTTATATTCAGCACCAACCATCTTGGCATATTCTTTAATATTTGCCATAGATAGTTCGTCTAGAGGTCTTAAATTTCCATCAAAATGTTGAAGAATAATATTAGTCATTGCGTTTACCTATAAAGAAAAAATGTTGTGCACCTTGAATTGGACTCTTCGTTCGGGTGATATCCCAACCTAATGATTCTAGACGTTTACCTAATTTCATAAAATACTCAATATTATCTACATCGTTGAAGTTATGGTTATGGGCAATCAGGATGCTTTTATATCTTTCGAAAGGAATAATTTCACGTGCAGTTAATGGCATCTCGTTTATACTATGGGTGCCAATCAATAGTGAGTTATCAATAGGATTTATATTAGAGAGAAAGTCTAGATTGATATCGTAAATATTGTTTTGTTTTAAAAAATAATCTTGTAGTTTATGGATCTCTTCAAAGTCGAATATGGTGTATGGTTTATCAAACCCCATACTCCGCATCATCCATGCTAAGTTACCATAACCACCACCGATATCATTTACTGCATCAACATCTAGTAGACCATTTTCTTTCATCATTTTTATATACACAGCAGACTGAAAACTGACTATGCTATTTTTTCCTTCTACCAAAGAAGGATTACCTGTATCGGGATCCGGAATTAAATGACTTTCACCACCAACATAATTTACATATTTCAGACCAACCTGTATAGGATAAGTGCGAGGATGAAGGCATCTACTTGTTACCTTACCAGTCAAAAATGATTCTTTGTTCTTTTTAAATTCGTCTTGTATTTCTACTCTGAATCTTTCCCATAACCCATCATTAGACATCATAAAACCTTTCACCCAAATCAATATTTGAACCACGCCAAGTGCTGTCTTTTTTATTTAGTTGTTCCATTGCACGATAGGTAGGAACCTTGTTGGCAGGGCATTCAAGTGTAGGATGCCCTTTTCTTATTTGACTTTGATTTAGTTTTAAATTATTAACATCTTTCGGATAAATGAAATCGTTGCCAACGTTCATATAGAATTCACATTCACCATGCTTGTACATAAGAGGCAACCAATACAAGTGAAAGTTTCTTTGTATATCATCATAACGAATAATGATATTCATTTCTTTGCCTCTATAACTGCTGAATGAAGCATACGAATCATTCCCTGCGTTTCAATACCTTTAAACTCAGGAATTCTACTCTTTTGATATTCGCAGGTTTTTACTGAACTGAACCCTATATCTTTTAGAGTATCATACATTTCAGATACACTCCAAATATAAAGATGCTCACCGTGCTGATGTAATAGACCAAGTGCGCACTGTTCACGTTTACTTCTATGTTCGTTTCCTGCCGCAGCAAACTTATGTTTTACTACATAGACCTGATGATAGTGCTCCACGAACTTTTTTTCGTTCTCATTCAGTTCTACGCCACTTACAAGTTTCTCAACGAACTCATAGGGTGGCCATACAGTGCGGATAGTCCCGCCAGTTTTAAGGATACGGTGTGCTTCTTTAAAGAAGTTGATTCCTTGATACTTGTGCATATGTTCAATAAAATGCTCAGAGTAAATTCCATCAAACTGCTCATCAGAATAAGGTGTAGGAAGGTTAGTCAGATCAAGGTTATCAACACCTGCTCTGTCTGACATATTTACAACTGTCCAGTTAAGACCTCTTGGTCTGTCTGCTGCTATTTCTAGGAAGGTTCCCATATACTCAACTCCGTATGTTCTAATTTAGGCATATCAAATTTAGTTCTTGCAAGAAAATGATTAATCTTCCCGTCAGGTTGTCTGCCTTTCCACTGGTAAGGCATCCTGTTCCATGAAGTATCTAGTTCAGTAACATTGAAGACGTTTTGGGATAGTTGCAAATTGATATACATTTGCTCTGTGTATCTCGTATGTAAAACATAATTATCGATTGAAGTAAAATGCTTTCTTGCTTTTTGACGACCTTCGCGTGACCATAACTGTAATCCACCGTTTAAGTAACGAAACCTTTCTTCGGGATATAACTCTGACTTCGGGAACATCCACTCTTTACCGAATAGATGTTTACCGTATGCTATAATGCCTCGTTGGTATAACGGAGCATCCATAACTTTGCGCATCCAACCAGCAGGTCCTCCAGTATGTACTCCAAGTTCATGAACCATAGCGATATCTGCGATAGGAATATCAAAGATGTTTTCACGAGTAGAAATAAGCATATCCAAATCTATTGAAAGGATATTATCATACTCGTCCCATTTCTTATCAAATATTAGTTTGGTTGAATCTAGTCTAGGATCAATATGTTCGAAGTATCGATCATGGTCTAAAACGTAATCCGCTCCGCACAATTTAGCATATGCCTGCGCGGAGCGTTTACCTGAGTGTGCCCATTCAGGCATTTCAACGCCACCTATATCTTTGTCACCCATTTCGTATGGAATATAATATTGAAAGATTAAGTTTTTCATAATTTACTTTTTTGGTTTTGCTGCTGCTTTACCTTTTACTGCATCGGCACCAAAGTATGCCGCAACCAATACAGATATTGATACAAAATATGTAGGAGCAATATCAGCGATTAATTGTGCTGCCTTATCTTGCCCAAGCAATGTTGTTATTAGTATTGCTCCTGGATATAAAAGCATACCGAACAAGGCGAACCAAGTCATGTATCTCATAGCATCTCGTTGCAAATCTTGATCCTCTAATTCTTTGCGCTTGAACTCCAAGTGCATTTCAAGTTCTTCAGCAGAAATATGACCGTCGCCATCACTATCTGCTTCATCTAGACCTTCTATTGTTTTCCGTGCTTCGGCGACTTTCTTCTTGATCTCTTCGGACATTTTCGTACTCCGCTAGAATTATGTTTGCAATTTCCATTGCTCGGTCATAACCATTGCGCAGACGATTAGATCTATATCCATTCTCTGCGAACCACTGTAATGTATTTATACTCGAACCAGCGCCACAGGAAGGAGAGAATCCAGTTGCCAACTCTTCAAACTCATTTCTTAAATTCAGTATCCGCATATGACTCATCTTTCTTCACGTTCTTTCATTGCTTCTTGAATCTCAAACTGTAAAGATTCAAAGTCATCTTCGTTTGCTTGAAACAAAATACCGATACCACCTGCTGCTCTGAACCTTCTGATGTTATCAGGTTTATCATCAATCAGAATATTAGGTTTATGATCCATAGATGAATATGCATATTTATGTTTGTTAGCAGTAAAGATACAGTTCTCAACCTTTGGCATAAAACCTTGGAACTCTAACCATAGACGTTTCCAGTATGCAGAGTTATGCTCGTCACCACGTAAAGGTGATGAACAGATACCCCACTCGATACCTTCATCCCATGCTACAGTCTTGACATAGTTGACAATCTTGCTACTTAGATCAACATGAGTTTCATCTTCATAAAACTTAGGAATGGTGTAGAAGAAATCAGTGTATGCCAACTGAGTGAACTTTACTTCTTTATCCTGAATCGACTTCCAATGATCAACATTAAAGCGAGCAGCAACTTCTGTGAAGAAATCAGCAATCACGCCATCCATATCCAAATAAATCATTTTCTCTCCTTTTGTTCTTTCAATAAACTTTTCATTTGTTTCGCTTGTTGAAGAACGTATTCTTCGAGAAACACCCTCGTATCAGCATCTGATTCAAGATAATCAATTACTACACTACTGAAGACCTCAGCATTTACGCTGAGTTCCCCGTACATGAAGGCATATTTTTCGCTTAGAGTTTTCATGAAATTACCCCTTATGAATTGATTGAAACAGAAGAACCATACTCAGCAACATTGTACATAGTAGGACCTTCGCCAATTACCATTTTTTCAACTGAATGACTAACAACATCAGAATCGGTACGGATATTTTCTACAACGTTAGTAACACCTTCTTCAGTGTAACGAACAGTTTCCCATACATCTGAATTTTTTAGTACAGCGCGAATTACGAATTTATTTAACATTTTATTTCTCTCTCTCGTTTCTATACATATATTATATCATACTTTTGCGAGGAAGTAAAGACTTTTTTTCACTTTTTTTCGTTTTATTTAAAAAAAAGTTGCCTTCTATCGTATTCTGCTTTAGTTTCTAGGAGGAGGTCGATATAATTATCCCGATGCTCGACAAACACCTGAGGTTCGTTACCGTCTACATCCATAGCGATAACGGTGTTGGGGATTGCTAGACCAGTCCGCTCCTCAAACATAATTGCATATGCTGATGCCTGAGCGAAGTAGTTAGTGATTTTTTCTTTTGATTTAGGATATCTTGAAGTCTTGAAATCAATGATTGAAGGAACACCGTTCCATTCTGCTATACAGTCACAACGACCAGCAAGACCAAGATGGCGACTAAAAAGAGCAGTTTCGAGACCAAAGATTCTTCCGAGAGATTTATCAAGAACTGTCCGAAGGTTCTGTAGAGACTGCCTAATGTGCGGGAGATAATCTGTTGTATCTTCATTTCTTAAATACTTTTCTACAATAGCATGAACCGCTGTACCGCGACTTGAGGCACGATGCCCCACTTTATTTGCTTCTTCTTCACCGACTCGTTTCTTCCATGCGGCGATAGCATCTTCGGTAATTATACTCAGAACCGTTGTAACGCTAGGATACTTATCACCATCAGGTGTAACATATAACCGACGTTTCGAGGTTGTGTCAGTAACCAAGTCTTCATAACCAAGATCAAGGTCAACGTGCTCAAATATTCTATCCATAATTTTATTCTATTCCCAACCATTTCATCAATTTCTCACCGTCTGTTGTGACATTATCCGCCACTGCTATCATACATGCGCGATTTTCAAAATACTGTATGATAGCAATCTTACCATCAGGATCTTGTAATATATAGGTCACGACTTTCTCATCCCTAGTGAGATCAGTATTAAGCGTGTGACCTATCCCTGCCATTAAAGGCAAAAGACCTTCCAGTTCATAAAATTCTTGCATCTCTTTTTCATTAGGATTGCAAACAATATTTTGTTTTTCCCAACGTCCTTCAATGGCATACGCGACGATGTATGTCGATGACAGAAAGACGAACAGTGCCGCCAAAAATATTTTATCCCTAAAAAGTCTTTTAATCATTATTTCATTCCTAACATTTCCTTTGTCATAATGTAATCACGAAGGAAGTCGGATCTAACGATATCCTCCCAACTGAATGTGATCACACTGAAATTTTTCAGTTGCTCTATAATACGCAAGAACCTTTGAATCCCTTCTCGTTCAGCATTATCCTTGAAATCAGACTGAAGATAATCACCGCTGAATATAATTCTACAATTTTCACCAACACGTGTTATGACAGAGTCTAGTTCGTGGAAGTTTAAATTTTGCATTTCATCTACGATTATAATAGCATTATCAATAGTAAGTCCGCGAATAAACGATGTTGTCGTAAATTCTACTTGCCCACTATTTATTAGTTTATTATATGATGCTTTATCATCAAATAGTTCATTACAGATTGCCTTATAAGGTGTTTCAAATACCTCTTTCTTTTCTTCTACGGTTCCTGGCAAATACCCCATATCTCTTGTAGGAACTACCGAACGAACGATAATAACTTTTTGGATTTGGTTATCAGTATCAAGCATAGATTCCATGGCAAGGTATAACGCACAGAACGTTTTACCAGTACCAGCAGAACCTGCAAGAACTAGATTATCATTTTCATCCCAGTAATCATATGCTAGTTGTTGATTACCAGTCTGCGGATGATATGTGATAAGATCATCAAATGTAACTTTTGACTTGCTCATGTTTTAATCGTATTCCCTTTACCAGATGCTTTTTTAATGCCCTTTAAAAGATCGTTCCATTCTCCGCCAGCGCGACGAAGGTTTGAAACGGTGTTACCTGCGAAAGAAGGTGTTGACAATACTTTAATAATATCATCATCTTCTAGCATTCTAGCAAGGTCATCAAATGGGCATGTTACATCCCATTCTTCCTCAGTAGAAATACGTTTAAGCGTGTATTTTGGCACGGAGTTTATCCTTCTCTTCATCGATACGTTGTTCTAACACTGATATAGTAGTATATAGATGACCTGTATCATGATCTTCAATGCGTGATTTTAGTATTCCAATTTCACTCTGTAACACAGTAATGTAATCAATTTCATCAACAGTTGCGTTGTTATGCACCTTGATATCCTTTCCACCAAGTTGGAGCAGTACGACCCTTTTCCCATTTAGCAAAAGGTTTCGCTGCATGATAATAGTTTTGATACGCACTCACCGCATCTCCAGGAACTTTACATTCTGGATAATGATTCATTGCCTGAGCGAATGGTGTAAGACCACCCTTCTTAATATTCCTCGGCAATGATTCAATAGCATACAATAATTCGCGATGCGTTTTGTGCGTCTTATTATATCTATAAGTATATTCATCGCACAATGCTTTCATGTGCTCCCAGTGCCAACGATAGTTTTCACTGGATTCCATTGACCAAACAGTACAAGGATGCGCTGTATGAACTGCCTTATAATAAAGCAACTCTGCCTCAAGATCATTAGATCCCTCATACAAGTCCCAGTATTTAACCATAGTCTTACCAGACTTAGATCGTTTCCTAGTAAGTTTACCGTCAAGCATTCGATGAGTAGTAGAAAGCATTTGACCGCTCTCAACAATCATCTTCGGTATGTGCTTGTCACACATCATCCGTGCAGAAACCACTGGGTCACTGTCCAAAACAAATATATTCATAAAATAGGTACTCCCTCTGCCTCAATCGCAATAACTTATTATAAACTATTTGGAGTCAAAAGTAAAGCACTATTTTTAGGTTTTAGAGAAAATTATTTAAGGGAGACTTCCGCGAGTTTTCGATTTACGAAATCACGTTTAGCATAGATTTTTTGAGCACGGTGAGTTGAACCCTTTTTCTCGAGTTTCTTAGCATAGATATCAAGATCTGCAGAGTCTTTTTTAAGTCTTTCGATTTGTGCCAATACCATTTGTATTTCCCTTAGTAAAAAAGAGCGCACGCGAAACGTGCACTCTAAGAGTGTTGAAGTTAGATTTAAGATGATTGCTTTCTTAGTCTTTAAGTAAACCAGGAAACGCCTCTTCTACGATTTTTCGGGTCAGTCCTTTAGGTGTTTCTTTGTTAATCATACCGATGACCAACTTAGCATCAGAAGGATGCACACTTTCTAGAACTCCGATAAAGATTCTTTCTCGTTTGACCGCAGGAAGTTTATCACCCTTACCACCCTTTACAAACCAAGCGAACTTTTTATAGTCCCTGTGTAAATCAGTGGGGTGATTGTGACCTTCCGCTTCAGAATATGGGGGAGCACCTTCAGGTAAATTCCAACCAACCTTTGAATCCATAGAACCACGAATGATATCTCGTAGTGCCCATGATGCGTTCGTTTTGAGAACTTTGATTTTGTCTTCTTTTTTCTTTGCCTCAGATACTTCTTCTAAGACTTCATATACATACTTTTTCATCAGTTAATAAATTCCTCGACTGATTCGATCAACATTTTCATATTTTTATTTATAAGATAGGGAAATACTAGACCTTTGTTATGCCACTGATCTTGCGAATTATATTTTTCAATAATTTGTAATTTTAAACGATCAGGAGTCTTTGATAGATCAATCAGAGTTTCGTTCCTTTGATAGTTACGATACCAAGATGCGGCATATAGTAGTTCACCTTCTGCTAGATCTTCTTTGATTGCTTCTTTCTTTTTCTTAGAAAGAGGTGTTTGTCTACGACCTTCTACGAACACGTCATCATCAGATAAGATATTAGGTACACCGTCACCAGCATCGCCAGTCATAATCTTTTCCATCAGACCAACTAGGGGCACATCTTCTTTGTACTCTTTCTTGAGTAAAGGTGAATATTGGCGCACGTTAGGATAACGTTGTAGTTGTAAGAAATCCTTATCAGCAGAGATAATCATAACATCTTCATATTGACCAAACTCTTGAGTGTTGGCGCATAGTTCACCGATGATATCATCTGCTTCACATTCATCAACTTCAATGACTTTGTATGGGAAGTTTGCTAGGATCTCTTCCTTTATGTCATGCATAATAGAGAATGCTTTTGCCCAGTCAAATGTATCTGCTTCACGTTTCTTTTTACGATTCGCTTTATACTGGGGATAGTAACCACGACGCCAGTTGTTCTTACCATCAATAGCAAGTACAAGTTCACCGAAGTCTCTTTTATACTTTACGCGATATTGACGCAAACTATTCAGGATCATATGCCTGAGTAAGTTTTCATCATCTACTTTATTGACTACGATAGTCGCGATCGCTAGTCCACTATAATCTACAATAATCATTTAGCGAGTTTCCTTGCCATTTCCCTTGCTATTTCATTTTCCCATTCTATAACTTTATGAGATTCCATTTTATATTCTTCTTCGGTTATTTCTTGATATTCTACCCCATCCCAAAGATGAAAGTTTTGATCTTTCCTGAATTGATATTCAGTGTAAACCCCATTTTCCATATACGGGGATAATGAAAGGTTAGTAACCCTATAGTATTTTTGCATTATATTTTCACTCCTTTAAGTGTATGCATATATTATATCATACTTTAGAAAGAAAGTAAAGCAAAAAAACAAATAAAAAGTTATTTTTTTAACCATGGAGGAATATGTCGGGAGTG